>JACCDS012250955.1_pt1 | contig 31789 bp, 38 predicted proteins | sample 7446441 | NCBI WGS metagenome assembly JACCDS01 (sample SAMN15323445, study PRJNA562643) | freshwater metagenome | isolation source: river surface water | place: USA:Blue River Watershed | collected 2017-08-17
GGTCCTGGCCTTTGTAGGAGCCCGGCAGGATGGTGCCGCCATACACATAAATGGCGGGCACATTGGCGCGCAGAATGCCCATCAGGCCGCCGGGCATGTTTTTGTCGCAGCCACCGACCACCAGCACGCCATCCATCCACTGGCCTTGCACGCAGGTTTCAATGCAATCGGAAATCACTTCGCGGCTCACCAGGCTGTATTTCATGCCTTCGGTGCCCATGGCCATGCCGTCCGAAATGGTGGGTGTGCCAAACACCTGGGCGTTGCCACCCGCTTCTTCAATGCCGGCAATGGCGGCATCCGCCAGTTTCTGCAAACCGCTGTTGCACGGCGTGATGGTGCTGTGGCCGTTGGCCACGCCCACCATGGGCTTGCCGAAATCGCCCTCTTCGTAACCCATGGCGTAATACATGGAGCGGTTGGGCGCGCGCGACTTGCCCTCGGTGATGTTGGCCGAGCGACGGTTGATCTGAATTTTTTTGATGTCCATGGGATTGGCGTGGGTCCAAAGCGTGCTGAGATGCCCATAAGTTTACCTCCCTGAAAGAGGCGACAATGGTCACCATGTTGATACACCCACAATGGAACCCCATCGCCTTGCAGCTAGGGCCTTTGGCAGTGCATTGGTATGGCATTTCTTACCTGGCGGCTTTTGGTCTGTTCTTCTTTTTGGCGCTGCGCCGAAGCCGTCAACCGGCCATGGCGCTCCAGGGCTGGTCGCGCGAGATCATTGAAGATCTGCTCTTTTACGGTGTTTTGGGTGTGATTTTGGGTGGGCGGCTGGGGTATTGTCTGTTTTACAAGCCTGGCTATTACGCCTTGCATCCCTTGGAGGTGTTGGCTGTCTGGCAAGGCGGCATGAGCTTTCATGGCGGCATGCTGGGGGTGATTGCCGCCATGGCGTTTTGGGCATGGCGCCGGCAACGGCACTGGCTGCAGGTCACGGACTTCATTGCGCCTTGTGTCCCCATTGGCTTGGCGGCGGGCCGGGGAGGCAACTTCATCAATGGGGAGCTTTGGGGACGGGCGGCAGAGGCCAGCTTGCCTTGGGCCATGGTGTTTCCGCAAAGCGGCACACTCTTGCCTCGGCATCCTTCGCAGGTTTATCAATTTCTCCTGGAGGGCCTGCTCTTGTTTGCCCTGCTTTGGTGGTACGCCAAAAAGCCGCGTGCAACGGGGGCCGTGTCAGGCCTGTTCTTGGTGGGGTATGGCTTGTTGCGCTTTGTGGCGGAGTATTTTCGTGAGCCAGATGCCTTTCTCGGCCTGTTGGCACTGGGCATGAGCATGGGGCAGTGGCTGTGCGTGCCCATGGTGTTGGCGGGCGCAGGCTTATGGCGACGGTCGCGAAGGGTTTCCTAGGCCGCAGTTTGCCAAAAGGGGAACCCAGGGCAAAATCTTGTCAAACAAGAGGAGACATCCATGAGTGATTTCATTCAAAGACGTGCGGTCCTGAAATGGACTGCTTTCGGAGTTGCAACGCAAATGATGGGGGCGCAGGCTGAACCCGGGTGGCCCAACAAAGCGGTCAATTTGGTGGTGCCTTTCCCTGCCGGCGGTGGAACTGACGCGTTTGCCCGCCCGTTCTCGGCCCAATTCGCCAGAGTGACGGGCAAGCAACTGGTGATTGACAACCGGGGCGGCGCGGGCGGCAACCTGGGGGCGGGTGTCGCGGCCAAGGCGGCGCCCGATGGCTACAACTATTTCATGGGCGCAGTACACCATTCCATTGCTCCGTCCATGTACGCCAAGCTGGACTACGACCTCGAAAAAGACTTCATTCCGCTGGCCCTCATGGCCACCGTGCCCCAAGTCTTGGTGGTGAACCCCAAGAACCTGCCCGGCGATTTCAAGGCCTTCATGGACGCGGTTCGCCAAAGCCCGGGCCGCTTCAATTTTGGTTCTGCCGGTGGCGGAACCTCGCATCACCTGGCGGGTGAATTGTTCAAGCTGCAAACCAAGACCTTCATCACCCACATTCCTTACCGCGGCGCCGGCCCGGCCTTGCAAGACCTGATCGCGGGCAATGTGGACATGATGTTCGATGGCCTGGGCTCCTCTGCCCAGCACATCAAGGCAGGGCGCATCAAGGCTTTGATGGTGTCGGGCAGCAAAAGAAATCCCTCTTTTCCGGACGTGCCCTGCGCGGCCGAACTGGGCTTGCCTGATTACACCGTCACCACTTGGTATGGCATGTGGGCCCCGCGTGGCACGCCCGCCGATGTGGTGGCGCGCATGCTGGACGAAATCAAAAAACTGTCGGCCACCGACGAGATCAAGGCCAGCTGGGCCAGCAATGGTGCAGAGTTTCCCAATGTCACCGGTCCGCAATTTGGCGCCTTTGTCAACAACGAAATCAAGCGCTGGGCCGCGGTGGTCAAAGCGTCCGGTGCCAAGCTTGACTGATTTTCTTTTCTGATTGTTCATGCCTAACCACAACCTCTTTGCCGCCTTGCGCGCGGCCTTCCCGAAAGACCTGGACACCGTTGCGGTGGAAACAGACGATGGCCTGTGCTACAGCTGGCGCGACCTGGACCGTGCCAGCGCGATGGTGGCCAATTTGTTCGCCTCTTTGGCTGTGCCGGCCCACTCGCGCATTGCCGTGCAAGTGGAAAAATCGGTGGAAGCGCTGATCTTGTATTTGGCGACCTTGCGTGCAGGGCATGTGTTTTTGCCGCTGAACACCGCCTACCAAAGCGCAGAAATCGAGTACTTCATTGGCAACGCTGAGCCTGCGGTGGTGGTGTGCTCTGGCAAGAACTTTGGTTGGGTGAGCAAAATTGCTTTCAAGGCTGGGACCCGCCATGTCTTTACCTTGAACGAAGACCGCACCGGCACCTTGCTCGATCGCGCTTCGCATTGCGACGACCGCCACACGCCGGCGGTGCGCCAAGCCGATGACATGGCTGCCATTCTCTACACCAGTGGCACCACCGGTCGCAGCAAAGGGGCCATGCTCACGCATGACAACTTGCTCAGCAATGCGGTGATGTTGAAAGACTATTGGGGCTGGCAACCGGGCGATGTGCTGATTCATGCCTTGCCCATCTTCCATGTGCATGGCTTGTTCGTGGCCATTCATGGCGCCTTGCTCAATGGCAGCAAGATGCTGTGGCATGCCAAGTTTGACCCGCAACGCGTGATTGCCGATTTGCCCCGCGCCACGGTGTTCATGGGCGTGCCCACCCTGTATGTGCGCATGTTGGCCGAGCCCGCCCTGACAAAGCAAGCCACAGAAAAGATGCGCTTGTTCATTGCCGGGTCGGCGCCTTTGCTGATTGAAACCTTTCAGGCTTGGCAGCAGCGCACGGGCCACACAATCCTGGAGCGCTATGGCATGAGCGAAACCGCCATGCTCACCTCCAACCCTTACCGCGCGGACAAGCGGTACAAAAACCAAAGCGAGCGCCGCGGGGGCACCGTGGGCTTCCCCTTGCCAGGCGTGAGTCTGCGCGTGCGCGACGACGCGGGCCAAGACCTCGGTACGGACGAGATCGGCAGCATCCAGGTTCAAGGCGCCAATGTGTTCAAAGGCTACTGGCGCATGCCAGAAAAAACCGCCGAAGAGTTCACCGCCGATGGCTACTTCAAGACCGGTGATGTCGGCAAGGTCGATGCGCGCGGCTATGTCACGATTGTGGGCCGCAGCAAAGACTTGATCATCAGTGGTGGCTACAACGTGTACCCCGCCGAAATTGAAGGCTTCATCAACGACATGCCCGGCGTGGCCGAGAGCGCGGTGGTGGGCGTGCCGCACCCAGATTTTGGCGAAGTGGGCGTGGCGGTGGTCATTGCCAAGCCAGGCGCCCAACTCAACGCGGACGGCATCATTGCCGACCTCAAGTCGCGTTTGGCCAACTTCAAGATTCCCAAACGCTGCTATGTGGTGCCGGAGTTGCCGCGCAACACCATGGGCAAAGTGCAGAAGAATTTGCTGCGTGAGCAGCACAAAAGCCTGTTTGTCTAAGCTTGCCTCAAGGGATTCATGAATCCCAAAATGAACCAGTGCTTGGCAACTTTGCCGCAAAGTGACTATGCGCTGATATTGCCCCATTTGAGGTTGATGTCGCTTGGGGCCGGCGAAATACTGAATGAAGCCTTATCGCGGCCCGATAAACTTTATTTTCCGGTCAATGCTCTGATCGCCCTGCGCAAAGACACGCCAGACAGTCTGTCCATTGACACCGCAACCATTGGCGCAGAGGGACTGCTTGGCCTGTCAGGGCTGACAGGAAACTCCTATTTCCAAACCATTGTTGCCGAGCCCGGACTGGTCTATCAGCTGGACAGCGTGTACATGCAGAGCCTGATTGACTTGCATCCCATGATCACCAAAATGTGCATGCAGGCCGCCCAGCTGGTGATTCGAAAAGTCTCCATGGAATTGCTTTGCAACCACTACCATCAAATTCCCCAACGCTTGTCCCGATGGATTTTGACGCGCCATGATTACTTGCTCGCAGACAGTTTGTTTGTGACCCATCAGGCCATCTCTGATTCATTGGGCATTCGGCGCGAGGCTGTCAGTCTTGCGCTGATGAATGTCGCGGGTGTCAGTGTTTCACGGGGTCACTTGGAAATCACCGATCGCAAGATGCTGGAGCATCAAAGCTGCGCATGTTATTTTCAACTCAAGCAAGTGCATCCGAACCAAATCTCGTTGGCTTTTTGAGGACGCACGGCTCAGATGGGGTTCAGCGAAGCCACACCACCACCCCGGTGATGACCGCAATGGCCGCCCAAATATGCGGGTTGTGCCCCTCAATGAACTTGAGCAACTTGTCTTCCAGCGTTCGGCGGGGCGCTGCAGTGACAGCGCTTGAGGGCGGTAGGTGTTCGTCACGCATCAAGGTCCCTTCCTATGCCCGTTTCATGGGCTGATACCCAGAACTATAGTGCGTCAATTGAAAATGTCATACAGCAATGACCATTTTGATTGACATGTTATTGTCAGACTCTGGTCATCCTGGTTAAAGTTTCTCATTCTGAGGTCGATTTTTTGATCACGTCTTCTTCCACTCAGGAGGGCATCATGAAAATCGGTTTGTCGAATGTGAATGCTGTGACCCAGCTGAACATGAGCGCCAATGCGCGCATGACGCAAGCACTTCGGGTCAACGATATTGGCACCGCGCAACGCATTGCTGCCTCGGCGGCCTTGATGAACGGGCAATTTCGCACGCCCCCCGCTGTGACGGCACAAGCGGCGCAAGCTGCGCCTGCGCACCATGACACGGCTCACCAAGTGGATACCTGGGCTTGAGGCTCGATTCGGCTTAACATCAGGCCTGAGAGTGTCTTGCCAAACGTAACGGCGGATCACCCGATCGGCCACGTATGAAGTGGTTTCAGTTTTCGAGCCACAGGAAGCATCATGTCGTTCGCATTCCATCACCATCACGCGGCCATGCTGCTGAAGTACAGCGGCATCAGCTTTATTTCGGGTGCGGTGAACCACGGCTTTTTCAGCGGTGAACGCTCGCTGTGGACCGCGGCCATTGGCATGGCCTTGTTTGTCGGGGGCGCCCTGTTGGAACACCGCCTGAGTGACAGCCAGGACGAGACTGCCGAGTCGGGCTTGCTCCGAACGCTGGCCATCGGGGCCTTGCTGTCCATTGGTTTGGGGTTTTTCACCGGCGGTTTGCAGCATTTTCCAGACTCGCCAGCGCGCAGCGCTTGGGTCGTGCCTTTGGGCTTTGTGGTGTCTGTCTTCGCGTTAGCGTTCAGCAGCAGTTACGTCTGGCGACGCAGTTCTCGCGTGTATGTGCTGGTGGCGGGCGTGCTGGTCAGTGTGGCCAGCTACGGCGCTTGGCAGTGGCTGGAACAACATCCCGAGTGGGCCGCAGCGGGTGACGGCCATGGCCATTCACATGGCGAAGTGGCCCCCGGCAACGCCGAGGCGGAACTGCCCGCTTGGGTGGTGCAACGCAGTGTGCAAGTGCGCATGGACGACGCCATGCGCTTCACGCCCAACCGCATCGATGTGAAGGCGGGCGAGATCATCCGCTTTGTGGTGCACAACGACGGCAAGGCCGAACATGAGATGGTGATCGGCAGTGCGCAAGCCATCCAGGCGCATGCCTTGGCCATGCAAAAGGGCGCAGGCCATGGCAGCGCCCACAGCCACGCCGGTGGCGCAGCCATCACCGTGGCTGCGGGGCAGCGCGGCGAGCTGGTGGTGAAATTTGACCAGGCGCGGACTTTGGAAATGGCATGCCTGATCCCCGGCCACTACGAGGCGGGCATGCGTGGGACAGTGAATGTGCAAAGTGCGTCGGAGAAACAATCCGCCACAGCCGAGCCTGCTGCATCCAAGCCCACTGCGGCGCACGACCACAGCCAACACAAACACTGAGCGCACTTTAAGATGCGGGTCTTGCAATCTCTTCACCCCGCAGGCCCAACATGAACATTCGAATGGTGCGCGAAACCGACTTCGCACAATGGCTCCCTTTGTGGAAGGGCTACCAGCTTTTTTACAAGACCGACATTCCCGAAACCACCACAGCCACCACCTGGTCGCGCTTTCTGGACCCAGCCGAGCCCATGCACTGCGCTGTGGCGGAAGCTCAGGGGCAACTCATCGGCATCGTCCATTACATCGAGCATCGGAGTTGCTGGACCACGGGCGACTACGTTTATTTGCAAGATTTGTTTGTCGCCCCCGACATTCGAGGCAAGGGCGTGGGGCGGGCGCTGATCGAGCATGTTTATGCCCATGCCGCCAAAACGGGGGGCTCGCGTGTGTGGTGGCTGACCCATGAGTCCAATGACCATGCCATGCTGCTGTACGACCGCATTGCCGACAAAAGCGGTTTCATTCAGTACCGCAAGTTGATGTGAGTCACAGCTGACGCTGAACAATGTGCACCAACTTCACCCCCACCCGGCGCGCCCCATGGGTGAAGGATAAACTTGGGGTGGACCTGCCTGCAGACTACCCAGCGGAGTCGTACCCCGGCTTCGCCGCCCCCTTGGTGGTCCAAAGCCATCGCACCGCCCGCGTGGCGTGTGGCCTGGCCCGCTTTGGCCTGATTCCGGCTTGGGCCCAAGACGAAAAAATTGCCCGCCACACGTACAACGCCCGCAGCGAGACTGCCGCCGAAAAACCCAGCTACCGCACGCCCTGGAAGCTTCGCCAGTGGGGCCTGGTGCTGGTGGACAACTTCTACGAGCCCAGCTACGCCACAGGCAAGGCGGTGCGCTGGAAAATTGAGTTGGCATCCGGCGAGCCCTTTGGCATTGCCTGCCTCTGGGACCGTTGGGCCCATCCGAGCACGGGCGAGTGGGTGGTCAGCTTTTCGATGTTGACGGTGAATGCGGACGCGCATCCCGTCATGCGTCAGTTCCACAAGCCAGGGGACGAAAAGCGCACGCCCGTGGTGATCGCGCCAGCGTTGCATGCCGCTTGGCTCCGTGCCGATCACACCCAGGCCACCGAGCTCATGAGCTGGGCGCACATGCCGGAACTTCGGGCCGAGGCGGCGCCAAGACCTTAGGCCTGCAAGCCGCTTGCAATACTGTACATAAATACAGTATATTTGACGAAATGACGACCTCTGCCATTTCCTTGCCTCAGCCCGTGTGTGTGCCAGAAACCAAGCTCTGGCTGGACATGTGCGCATGGACGGTGCGGGCGGGTTTTCCTTCGCCCGCAGCCGATCACACGCGCAAACGCATTGACCTCAACGAGCACCTGATTCGCAACAAAGAGGCCACCTTCATCTTCCGGGTGAAGGGCGACTCCATGAGCGGCATCGGCATCTACGAGGGCGACGAGTTGCTGGTGGACCGTTCCATCGAGGCCAAGCACGGCAACATCGTGCTCGCCGTTTTGAACGACGACTTCACGGTCAAGCGCTTGTACCGCCGTGGCGGGGTGGTCAAGTTGATCGCAGAGAACCCGCTGTACCCGCCCATCACGCTCAAGGACGGCGAAGAATTGCTCATCTGGGGCGTGGTCACCCGCAACCTGCACAAGCTTTATTGACGCCATGGCGCGCGCACACGTCCAAGCCTTGGCGCTGGTGGACTGCAACAATTTTTATGTCAGCTGCGAGCGAATTTTTCGGCCAGACCTGGCGCGCGTGCCCATGGTGGTGTTGTCCAACAACGATGGCTGCGTGGTCTCGCGCTCGAACGAAGCCAAAGCCTTGGGCGTGAAGATGGGCCAGCCGTGGTTTGAGTGCCAGCCCTTGGCGCAAGCGCATGGCATTCTGGCCATGAGCAGCAACTACGCCTTGTATGCCGACATGTCCAATCGGGTGATGCGCATCCTGGGTGAGTTTTCGCCGAATCAGGAGGTGTACTCCATCGACGAAAGCTTTGTCGACCTCACGGGCACGCCGAACCTGCGCGAGGTGAGTTACGCCATGCGCGAGCGCGTGAGGATGTGGACCGGCATGCCGGTGTGTGCGGGCATTGGCCCCACCAAGACGCTGGCCAAGCTGGCCAACCACGTGGCCAAGAAACACCCCCGATCCCAAGGCGTCTTCAACTACAACGCCTTGACCGATGCGCAAAAAGCCGCCTTGCTCCAACGCATTCCCGTCAGCGAGGTCTGGGGTGTCGGGCGCAAGCTGACGCAACGCCTGCTGGCGCATGGTGTGGAGACCGTGCTGGATTTGCGAGAAGCGCACATCCCCAGCTTGCGCGCCGAGTTTGGCGTCGTCATGGAAAAAACCCAAAGGGAGTTGCAAGAAACGCCGTGCATCCAGATGGAGGAGGTGGCAGCCGACAAGCAGCAAATCATTGCCAGCCGATCGTTTGGCAGCATGGTCACAGAATTGCCGGTGTTGAAAGACGCGCTGTCCACCTTTGTGGCCAATGCCTGTGCCAAACTGCGCGCCCAAAACAGCCAGGCGGCCGTCATTCAAGTGTTTTTGCAGACCAACCGTTTTCGAAAAGACCTGCCTCAGTACTCGCCCAGCCTGGCGGTTCCCTTGCCGCAACCCACCCATGACACGCTGGTGGTCAACCGCTGGGCCGATGCCCTGTGCGAGCGAATGTTTCGCGAGGGCTACCAGTACAAGAAGGCCGGGGTCATGCTGAGTGAGCTCAGCCCGGTGACACATCAGCAAGGCGATTGGCTCGAGGCTTCGCCCCCAGGCCACAGCAAGCTGATGCAGGCGCTGGACCATTTGAATGCGCGCTACGGGCGGGGCGCCGTCAAGGTGTCCACCCAAGGGGCTTACCAGGGCTGGCAGATGCGGCAAGAGCGCAAATCACCCAACTACACCACCGATTGGGATGACGTGCCTGTGGTTTGACGCAGCGCCTTCCTTGGACGGATTCGCGGGAGGAGGGGGTGTGTCAACGTTCTGTCATATATTTCTATTAAGATGGAAATATGGAAGAGAAAGATGTTGTCAAAGCACTGGCCGCGCTCGCGCAAGCCAACCGCCTTCAGGTGTTTCGCAGCTTGGTGACCGCGGGGCCGGCGGGCGCCACGCCCGGTGCCTTGGGGGAGTCCTTGGGCGTGCCCAATGCCACCTTGTCTTTCCACCTGAAAGAGTTGATGAACGCCGGCCTGATCAGTCAGGAGCGAAACGGTCGCAACCTGATCTACCGCGTGGCGTTTGGCCAGATGAATGGCCTGCTCGCTTACCTCACCGAGAACTGCTGCCAAGGCGCTGAAGACTGCCTCGACGCCACCGCAACATCTTGTTGCTGAAATGAACACCATGATCACCCCTACCGAAACTTTGAACGTCCTGTTCCTGTGCACCCACAACTCGGCCCGCAGCATCCTGGCCGAGGCCATGCTGAACCACTTGGGCCAAGGCCGTTTCAAGGCCTACTCTGCGGGCAGCAGCCCTCGCGAGAACCAAAAGCCCAATCCTCTGGCCCTGGAGACGCTGACCAAGGCGGGCATCTCCACCGAAGGGCTGTACAGCAAAAGCTGGGACGAGTTTGCCAAGCCAGATGCGCCCCACATGGACCTGGTGATCACCGTCTGTGACAACGCCGCCGGTGAGGTGTGCCCGTTTTGGCCGGGGCAGCCTGCGACGGCGCACTGGGGCTATGCCGACCCCTCCGAAGGCGATGCGGACGACGATCACAAGCGCAAAGCATTCATGCAGACGCTGCACATGATTGGCAAGCGACTGGAAATTTTTGTGAACCTCCCGCTGGCCAGCCTTGGCAAGATGACGTTGGAGAAAACGGCACGAGAACTGGCCCAGCAATGAGTGCTTGGCGTCGCTACTTTTCGGAGCTTGTCGGCACAGCCGCTTTGCTGTGCGCCGTGATCGGCTCGGGCATCATGGGCGAGCAGCTGGCGGGGGGCAACACCGCCGTGGCCCTGCTGGCCAACACGCTCGCAACGGTGTTCGCGCTGTACGTCTTGATTGAAACCCTGGGCCCTGTCAGTGGCGCGCATTTCAATCCTGTTGTGTCCATGGTCATGGCGTACCGCAAGGATTTGGCGCCACCCCTCTTGCCTGGCTATGTGCTGGCGCAATTGATGGGGGCCGCGCTGGGTGCATGGGTTGCCCATGCCATGTTTGGGTTGGAGATAGGGCAGTGGTCTGAAAAAGTCAGAACGGGGCCAGCACAATGGTTTGCCGAAGTTGTGGCCACCGCGGGCTTGTTGTTCGTGATCTTGCGCTCGCCAGAGGGCAAGGCATCGGCCCTCGTGGCTTGCTACATTGGCGCCGCGTATTGGTTTACCGCCAGCACGTCCTTTGCCAATCCGGCGGCGGCTTTCGGCCGCATGATGTCCAACACCTTCGCGGGCATCTCCCCCGCAGATGTCCCGGCGTTCATGCTGGCGCAACTGGTGGGTGGCGTTGTGGGCTGGGTGCTGCATGGGCTTTTGCAGAGCGCCTCAGAATGACACTATCGCTCGGGCCTATGATCATTGTCATATGCCCTTTGCGCCGAATGGGTGATACTGCCTGTTAAAAGGTCTACCCATGGCATCAAAGATTTTCGAATTTGGCCAAGTTCGCGCCGAATACGCGGTTCCCGTTCTCAACGAGCGGGCGGTACGAGCCGCAGCAGGAATCCTGTTTTTCCTGGCCATGGTCAGTTTCATGAACGCTTGGCTAATGGGTAACTTCCAGCCCACCCGTGTGTTTGTGGTTGGCTTTCTGATCGAGTTCACGATCCGTGTCTTCGTCAACCCACGCCTTGCCCCCATCATGATTCTGGGCGAATGGATGGTGCGCAAGCAATTGCCAGAATGGACCGGTGCGCCGCAAAAGCGCTTTGCTTGGGGTATCGGCTTCGTTTTGGCGGCGACCATGTTGTATCTGGTGGTGCTCAACAACGTCATTGGTCCCGTCAACCTGATCGTGTGTTCTTTGTGCCTGATTTTGCTTTTCTTCGAGACGGCTTTTGGTATTTGCATCGGTTGCCAGATTTACAACAGCTTGAACAAGGAAAAAGCCCAGTTGTGTCCTGGTGGCGTTTGCGACATTCCACCGGATCAAATTCCGCGGATGTCCCTGAGTCAGGCTGTGATTCTGATGGCTTTTGTCGCTTTAGTGTTCGCCGTTGCGCAATGGGTATACCAAACGGCCCCAAAGCAAGTGAATGACCTGCCAGCACCAGCACCGACACAACAAACGGCGCCAGTTGATCCGGCCGAGGTGCAGCGTTGTCAGGTGCCCGACTTTGCCAAAGCGATGGGTCACGAAGAAAAATGGAAGTTGCACAATCATTGCAAGTAAGCAAAGGTATCGAGCGTGGACGCTTGCTTCCATTGGTGCGGGCAGGCGGCTGGCCATGCCATGAAAAGCCTTGTGGTTACCTGCACAGGATAAGTTGATTATTTTCCCGACGCAGAACCTTCTCCGATTCCAAATTCGCCACAGCCCTGTACAAGGCCTCGTGGGTCACACCCAATTCACCGGCAAGCGTTTTAAGGCCTGAGGGCGCAGCGTATTGCCCCGCTTGGCCTTCGGTTTCAATCAGATGAATGATCCGCTCCCGGATGGATTTCATGCTCAGCCGCTCGAGGTGCAAGCGAAGCCGTCGGACCTCTTGGTTGAGCATGCTGATCCATCTGCTGGCGAACGCGGGGTCATGCTCTAAAGACTGCGTGAGCGCTTTCACCGGAATTTGAATGACGGTGGTGTCCACCATCGCGATGGCGTCGCAGTGGTAGGCTGCCACCTTCAAGCTGGCCTCGCTGATGAAGCCTTGGCGGATTCGCTGCAGCACAACCGACTCTCCGTGCAAACCCGTTCGCTCCAGAATCAACTCACCAGACACCACATAAAACATCCATGCAGGTTTCTTGCCCGCAAGGAAAACCCGCTCATTCTTTTTGAACAAGGCACCTTCGCAGTGGCACTGAATGTCCGCAGGAAGAAGGGCCTTGAGTGGCGGTGGGAGAATTATCTGTTTCATATGACTTAGATCATATTGATGATCGAGGTGTCGCAGGATACTTCTCCCATGCCGATGTGAAATTTATCCAAAAGGCATACCACTGGAGGGTACAGAGATGGCTGGACAAATGCAGATTGAAATTGAAAACCTCAAATGCGGCGGATGCGCCCGCTCGATCCTGAAAGGCTTGGCTGAATTGCCTAGCGTCACGAATGCGGAGGTTGACATGGATCAGCAGTTGGTGAAGTACGAGGGCACAGAAGCCACGCGCCCCCAAGTCGCCGACAAGTTGCGTGCCATGGGATACCCCGAGCGCGGCACGCTGCACGGGCTGAGTGCTGGCGTGGCCAACGCCAAATCGTTCGTGAGCTGCGCGATTGGCCGCATTTCTTGACCTGCCCTGCGCAGAACGTTGATGACCCAGGAGAGACCCATGAGTTCTTTTGACCATCCCGCCCTGATTCAAAACATCAGCAAGTCCATGGCGACTTTGCGAAAATCTCAAACTGAGGCCATGCAAGGCTTTGGGCAACTCGCCAAGTCGGCCATGGCATCGGGAGCCGTGAGCGAAAAACACAAGGAACTGATGGCCCTGGCCATCGGTATCACACAACACTGCTCAGGATGCATTGGCTTTCATGTCAAAGCCCTGCATCGACTGGCATGCACGCGCGCAGAGTTTGAGGAAATGCTGGCAGTCTGCGTCTACATGGGAGGCGGCCCCGCCTTGATGTATGCCGCCGAGGCCATCGCTGCTTGGGATGCAATGGATCCTGCCCAAGCTTAATGGATCGCTTGTTTTCATTCACTCCATGGAGGTCATGCATCATGACAAAAAATGTTGGCGGAATAGACCGTGTTGTTCGCATCGTTGCAGGGTTGGCTCTGATCGCTTTGGCGGCAACGGGACAAATTGGGGCCTGGGGCTGGCTGGGTGCCGTGGTTTTGGCCACGGGCGTGTTCAGCTTTTGCGGTGCTTACACCTTGTTCGGTTTCAACACTTGCCCCATGAAAAAACAAGACACAACCGACACACTTTAGGCCACAGATCGCAGGCCTTCAATCACGACAGGGTCTTCAAACCATGCAAGGGACTCATGCAATGAAAGCAAAGCGCATTCTGATGGCGGCTTTGGGGTGGGTCAGTGCGACTGTGGGGTTCGCTGCCGATCCCGTCACGGATGCCATCAACTCAGCCTACGTGCCTTACCGTGCGGCTCTGTTTCGCACCAACAGCCAGGCCCAAGCGGAGGCTGAAGGCGCTATTTCCCAAGCTTCGCTGGCTTGGCAAGCGTTGATCTCAAAATATGCGAAAGCTCCACCGCCCCCTTACGATCGTGATCGCCGCTTTGGCCAGACATTGGCCGAGGTTGCTGCCATTTACCAGACGGCATCCACCGAAATCCGTGGACAAAAGTTGACTGCGGCACATGAGATCCTGGAAAAGGCGCGTGACCTGATGTCTGATCTTCGTCGGCGCAACAATGTGGTGGTCTACAGCGACCACATGAATGCGTATCACGCAGCAATGGAGCAGTTGCTGGACGAGGGGCCGAAAGTGATGGGGCAACCTCAGGCTTTTTTATTGCTCATGGAGAGGGTGGGCGCCTTGGCGTTCTTGACCGAGCGTTTGCGATCTGAGGCTTCTGTCGATGCTGCGTCAGACCCGTCCTTTGTTGCAGCCCTGAAACAGGTTGAGCAGTCACTGGCAAGGCTTCGCGAAGCCATTCTTTCGCAGGATGCAGCCAGCGTTTTGGCGGCGATGGGAAAGATCAAAGGGCCTTATAGCCTGCTGTTCTTAAAGTTTGGATAAACCTTGCGCAGCACTAGTAAGTGAGGCCTGTGGTTTTGCCCCAAAAAACACGGTAGGCAAAAACAGTGTAGCCAATGATGACTGGCAAGACCACCAAGACGCCGTAAAAGATGACGAGTAAAGCCTCTGGCGAGCTGGCAGATTGCCAAATATCAAGCTTGTCGATCACCAGCCAGGGAAACAAGCTGTATGCCAAACCATAAAAGGAAAGTAAAAATACACCGACCGTGCTTGCAAAGGGGACTGCGGCGCCATATTGGTTTCCCATTGCCAAGCGGGTGGGTAGCCGGTTCAAACTTCGCCAGATGACAAAAAACAAAGCTGTGGTCATGGCGGGAATCGGGAACAGCATCAGGATGTTCGGAAAGCTGAACCATTTGTCGAAAATGCGTGGGCTGACCCAGGGCGTAGCGACTGATATGGCTAAAACACCAGCGGCCGTAAGCCACAAGCTACCCTTGGCCCAGCCCACTGCTTTGAGTTGCAATGCGTCCTCCGTTTTCATGATCAGCCAGGTTGCCCCCAGCAAACGGTATGCAAAAACGAGGCAAAAGCCGATCAGTGCGCTGAACAAATAACCTGGCACATCTTGATTGAATCCTGTGATGAGTTGCCCCAGCATAAAGCCTTGTGACCAAGAGGCAAGCAGGGAGCCGATGTGAAAAATTTTGTTCCAAAGAGGGCGATGCTGCGCTTTGGCTTTGGCCCGAAAGTCGAAAGCCACGCCGCGCAAGGACAGCGCGACCAGCATCAGTGCGACGGGCAGGTAAACCGCACCCAAAATGACACCGTGAGCTTGTGGAAATCCCACCAACAAAACGCCCACGCCCAGAACCAGCCATGTCTCATTGGCATCCCAAAAAGGGCCAATGCTGGCAATCATGGTGTCTTTCTGAGCCAGAGTGTCTGCGCTGTCGAGCAAAGCACCTACGCCTAAGTCGTAACCGTCCAAAATAACGTAGGCAAGCATGGCCAGTGCCATGACCAAGGCAAAAACAATCGGCAGCCATCCCGCCGGACTGCTGATGTCCACTCCAGAATTAAGCATGGCTGACCCCTTTGTTCGCAACTGCATGCTCAGCGTCGCCGGTGGCGGCCTTCTTGGCCAGATAAAAAACGACCGAGACATAAGCTGATAGCAGGGCCGCATAAAGTGTGAGGTACATGGCCAAGGACATGGCAATGTTCTTCGCAGACACTTGCGATGCCGCCTGCGCTGTCGTCAATACGCCCTGTACAAGCCAAGGCTGTCGCCCAATTTCAGTGACGTACCAGCCCGAAACAAGTGCAACCCAACCTGCAAAGGTCATGGCCACCAACACGCGCGCGGTTGGGCGAGACAAGGTTTTTTTGAAGATGAGCCCGTAGCAGGTGTACCAGTTGACCAACAAAATGAGAAAGCCAACGCCAACCATGATTCGAAACGCCCAAAATACTGGCCCTACCGGTGGGTGTTGGTCGCCAAATTCCTTGATGCCCTTGACTTCACCATTCCAGTCATGCGTCAAATAAAACGAGGCCAATTTCGGAATGGATAGCTCATAGTCGTTGGATTGCGTTTCCTTGTTCGGTAGGGCGAATAGAACAGCCGCGACACCCTGTTGCGTTTCCCAAATACCCTCCATGGCAGCCAGCTTGGCAGGTTGGTGCTTCAAGGTGTTCAGGCCATGCATGTCGCCCACCACGATCTGTAATGGAATCAACGCTGCGGCGACCATTACACCGGTGCGCAGGGCGGCCATCACATCTTTGGCTCGGTCGTGATGAAGCCAGCGGTAGGCGCTGATGCCCGCTATGAGGCAGGAGGCCGTCAGCCCTGATGCCAGCAGCATGTGGGTCATGCGGTAGGGAAAGGAAGGGTTGAAAATCACCTCGAACCAGTTGGTGACGTGCGCCTGCCCATTGATCATTTCAAACCCCGCGGGCGTGTGCATCCAGGAATTGAGGGCCAAAATCCAAAATGCTGAAGCCGTTGTTCCTAAGGCCACCAGCCAGGTTGCCAAGGTGTGTATCCTTTCGCTCACCCGACCTCGACCGAACAACATGATCCCTAAAAAAGTAGCTTCCAAAAAGAAAGCCGTCAGCACTTCATAGGCGAGCAAGGGCCCAGCCACATTGCCGACCGCGTTCATGAAGCCCGGCCAGTTCGTGCCAAACTGAAAACTCATGGTGATGCCGCTGACCACGCCAAGTGCAAAGGTCAAGGCAAAAATCTTGATCCAAAACTGGTAGGCATCCATCCAGTGTTGTTCGCCTGTGGCCATAAAACGCGTCTTGAAAAAAAGCAAGAACCACCCCATGGCGATGCTGATGGTCGGGAACAGAATGTGAAAAGTCACATTGGCTGCGAATTGCAAGCGAGCCAGAATAAGCGGGTCAAGTGCTTCCATGATGTGTCCTTATGGGTCTTTCTGATCAGGCCTTGGCCAAGCCGGCGCTCACCCAGCGCATCAAGTCAGGGGCCGACATGGCGCCAGGCTGTCGGGTCAATTCACGTCCCCCCGCAAAGACCGCCAAGGTCGGAATGCTGCGAATGCCGTAGCGAGCCGCCAGCGAAGGCTCATCTTCGGTGTTGACCTTGATGAACCTGGCGCGACCTCGCATATCCTGAGCGATCTTTTCGAAGGCGGGGGCCATCATGCGGCACGGCCCGCACCAAGGCGCCCAAAAGTCGACCACCAAAGGCAAGTCGCTCTTGCTCAGTTGCGCATGGAAGGCGGCCTCATCCAGGCTGTTTGGGTGATCGTCCAACAAAACCCCTTGGCACTTTCCACAACTCAGCGCTGCCTGCAACTTATCCGCAGGGACACGGTTGGTGGTGTTGCAATGCGGGCAAACCAAATGGAGGGTGTTCATGTTTTTCTCCCAAATTCCGCATCTTCAAGGGGTTGATCGGCCAGTGATTTCAAAGCGCGTTAAGGGGGATCTTGGCGTAAGCAATGCCGTTGGCTTCTTTGGGGGGCATTTCCCCCGCGCGAATATTGATCTGCACCGCCGGCAGAATCAGCACGGGCATTTCCAGTGTCGCATCGCGCTTGGTGCGCATCTCCACGAACTGCGCCTCGCTCACGCCGTCGTGCACATGGATGTTCTTGGCACGCTGCTCGGCCACTGTGGTCTCAAAGGCAATGGGGCGATCGGTGGGCGGGTAGTCGTGGCACATGAACAAGCGCGTTTGCGCTGGCAGTGCCAAGAGCTTGCGGGTGGAGGCGTACAAGGTTTTGGCGTCGCCACCCGGAAAGTCGCAACGCGCAGTGCCGACATCGGGCATGAACAAGGTGTCACCCACGAAGACGGCATCGCCCACCTGGTAAGCCACGCAAGCGGGGGTGTGGCCGGGAACCGCCAAGACTTTGGCGGTCAGTTCGCCAATTTGGAAAGCTTCGTCGTCTTTGAGCAGCACATCGAACTGCGAGCCATCTTGTTTGAACTCGGGCTCGAGGTTGAAGATGCCTTTGAACACCTTTTGCACGCGCGTGATTTGGTCCCCGATGGCGATCTGACCGCCCAGGTGTTTTTTGAGGTAGGGCGCGGCGCTCAGGTGGTCGGCATGGGCGTGTGTTTCCAGGATCCACTGCGTGGTCAATTGATGCGCCTTCACGAACGCAATCACCTTGTCTGCCGCAATGGTGCGGGTGCGACCTGATTTCGGGTCGTAGTCCAACACAGAGTCAATGATGGCGCAGTCAGAGCCGGGGCCGTTGTGCACCACATAGGTCACGGTCCACGTGGTCTTGTCAAAAAAGCCTTGAACTTGGGGCTTGGCGAGGGTGGGGGCTGCACTGTTGATGGACACTCCTTCGATTATGTATTTAATAGTCTATTGACAAATAGATTGTTTGTCAATAGACTATCAGATAAGAAAGCGTAAGGAGGTGTTCGAGATGAGTGATGTGACATTCGAGCTGAGCGACATGCGTCTGGCAGCCAGCCGAGCCTGCAACTTGATGAAAGTGTTGTCCAACCCAGACCGACTGATGATTTTGTGTCAGCTGTCGCAAGGCGAAAAACGGGTGGGCGAGCTGGAGCACTTGCTGGGCATCGTGCAGCCCACCTTGTCGCAGCAATTGACCGTGCTGAGAGAAGAACAGTTGGTGAGCACACGGCGCGAAGGCAAGGGCATTTACTACAGCGTCAACAGCCCTCAGGCATTGGCAGTCATCCAGACCTTGTACCAACATTTTTGCAGCGATTCCATTCAGCAAGACAGCTGAATTCATTTCAACCTAAGGAACTCTTTATGACGATCGATTGGAGCCATTTCACGCCATGGGCCTCTTTGGCCGGTGGCATCTTGCTGGGCCTGGCCTCGGCGTTGTTCATTTTGGTGAACGGCCGCATTCTGGGCATCAGCGGCATCCTGGGCGGCTTGCTGACGCTCAAGCCCTCCGAGGCCGGCTGGCGTGTGGCGTTCATGCTGGGCATGCTTGCTGCCCCGGCCACACTCTCCTGGGTGGCGCCGCCCGACCTGCTGAGCGCCCCGCGCATTGACGCGAGTTATGCGTTGGTGGTCATCGCGGGTTTGCTGGTGGGCTTCGGCACCCGCCTGGGTTCAGGCTGCACCAGTGGTCACGGCGTTTGTGGGCTGTCACGCCTGTCACCGCGCTCTTTGGTGGCCACGGGCAGTTTCATGGCTGCTGGTTTTGCCATGGTCTATGTGATGCGTCACCTGTTTTAAAGGAATTGTCATGACCCGTTCCACCACACATCGTTTGATTGAATTCATCGTGGGCCTGCTGTTTGGCTGGGGCTTGCTGATTTCTGGCATGACCGATCCCGGCAAGGTCATTGGCTTTCTTGACCTGACCGGGTCATGGGACCCGTCCCTCGCCTTGGTCATGGGCGGCGCGATCGCCGTTGGTTTTTTTGCCTTTGGCACTGCCAAAAAGCGCACCAGCAATTTCTTGGGCGGTGCCTTGCACTTGCCGACCTCAAGCGATATCGACAAGCGGTTGATTCTGGGGGCATTGCTGTTTGGTGCCGGCTGGGGACTGGCTGGGTTTTGCCCAGGCCCTGGCATCGTGAGCATGGCTGCCGGGCAGCCCAAGGCCGCCGTCTTTGTCGTTGCGATGCTCGCTGGCATGCTGGTGTTCGAATGGATGGATCGGCTGGGCCGCCGCACTGTGCCCGCCGTTTGATGCCATGAAAGAAGCGCGCGTCAGCGGCTTAGGCGCTTTTCTTCCCATGTTGGATTGGGCCCGCCACTACGATCGCGAGACGCTGATCAGCGACCTGGTGGCCGCGCTGATCGTGACCATCATGCTCATCCCCCAAAGCTTGGCGTATGCCTCGTTGGCGGGTTTGCCGCCCGAGGTGGGTTTGTACGCCAGCATAGCGCCCTTGTTGCTGTACGCGATTTTTGGCACCAGCCGAGTGTTGGCCGTGGGGCCCGTGGCCGTGGTGTCGCTCATGACGGCCACGGCCGTTGGTGAGCTTGCGGTTGTTGGTTCGCCCTCGTACTGGGGCGTGGCCATCACTTTGGCATTCCTGTCGGGCGCCATGTTGCTTGTCATGGGCTTGTTGCGCTTGGGCTTTTTGGCAAGCTTCCTGAGCCATCCTGTCATTTCGGGGTTCATCACTGCTTCGGCCCTGTTGATTGCAGCCGGCCAACTCAAAGTGATTTTGGGCGTCAAGGCCGAGGGACACAATTTTTTTGAGTTGGTGGGGGCATTGGTCCAACAGTTGGGCCAGGTCCATGCCGTCACGGCGGGTCTAGGATTAAGCACGGTAGCGTTCTTGTTTTGGGCCAGGCGAGGGCTCAAACCCTTGTTGCTGTCCTTGGGCTTGCCTGTGCGCTTGGCCGACGTGTTGGCCAAGGCAGGACCGGTGGCTGGCATTGCCGTGACAGCGTTGCTCACTTGGCATTTTGAATGGCACCTGGCTGGCGTCAAAATTGTGGGCAGCGTGCCTGCAGGCTTGCCGCCTTTGACTTGGCCGCAGTGGGACATGCCATTGTGGAAGGCGCTGGCCATGCCCGCACTGTTGATCAGCGTGGTCGGCTTTGTGGAGTCAGTTTCGGTCGGGCAGACGTTGGCTGCCAAACGCCGCCAGCGCATTGTGCCAGACCGAGAGTTGGTGGCGCTTGGGGCGAGCAACTTGGGCGCGGCCTTCACGGGCGGATTCCCCGTGACCGGCGGTTTTGCCCGTTCGGTGGTGAACTTCGATGCCGGTGCGCAAACGCCAGCGGCAGGCGTCTTTACCGCGGTGGGAATCTTGCTGGCGGCCTTGCTGCTCACGCCGGCGCTTTATTTTGTGCCACAAGCCACGCTCTCTGCCACCATTGTGGTGGCGGTGCTGTCTTTGGTGGACCTGAGCATCCTGCGCAGCACTTGGGCCTACTCGCGATCAGACTTCGCGGCTGTGGTGGTGACCCTCCTGGTGACCTTGGCTGCCGGCGTGGAAGAGGGTTTGGTTGCAGGCGTGGCCCTTTCTCTCTTGTTGTACCTCTATAAAACCAGCCGACCGCACATCGCCGAGGTCGGATTGGTGCCCGGTACCGAGCATTTCAGAAACGTATTGCGCCATAAGGTGCAGATCAGCCCGCGCTTGGCCAGCTTGCGCGTAGACGAGAGCCTTTACTTTGCCAATGCCCGCGTGCTGGAAGATCGTGTCAATGCATTGGTGGCCGAGCGGCCGCAGCTTCAGCACCTGGTGCTTCAGTGCTCGGCCATCAACGACATCGACGCCAGCGCATTGGAAAGCTTGGAAGCCATCAACCAGCGATTGGTGGAGGCTGGCATGCGGTTGCACCTGAGTGAAGTCAAAGGCCCGGTCATGGACCGACTGCAAGGGACGGCGTTTCTTGCGCACTTGAGCGGTCGGGTGTACCTTAGCCATTTTCAGGGTGTTTCGGAATTGGCGCCTGAGACGTTGAAAGAGCCTGTGACGGCACAATGCAAAGACCATGAACCTCCACGCTGATCTCACGCAACGGGTTGTGATTCACCACCCCGATTTGCCCTGGACGCCCAGCCCCGAACCCGGCGTTGAGCGGCGCATGCTCGAGCGTGTCGGTGAAGAGCTTGCCAAAGCCACGACGGTGGTTCGCTACCAACCAGGCGCCAAGTTTCAGACGCACACCCACGACCTGGGTGAAGAGATCTTGGTGCTGGAGGGCGTCTTCAGCGACGAGACAGGCCACTACCCTGCGGGCAGCTACCTCATGAATCCGCCAGGCTCGTCCCACGCGCCCTTCAGTGCGCAGGGGTGCACCCTGTTTGTCAAGTTGCGCCATCTTGGGCCGGAGCAAGTTGTCAGAGAGGTCATCGACACGACCACGGCGCCTTGGTTCCAGGGCATGGTGCCTGGCCTGAACGTCATGCCACTGATGCAGCAGGGCAGTGGGTCGACGCTGGTCAAATGGGCGCCCCAAACTTATTTCAATCCCCACAGGCACTATGGCGGAGAGGAAATTTTTGTGGTGTCGGGCGTCTTCGAAGACGAGCATGGGCGCTACCCAGCGGGGACCTGGATCCGAAGCCCTCACATGAGCCTGCACCAGCCTTTCAGCAGGGAAGGTTGCACCATCTTTGTCAAGACTGGGCATCTCTTGCCCTGACCCAGTGCTCTCCTGCGGTGCTCCATTAGCAGGGAATACCCCAGCACTAGACGACCGGTCTAATATTAAACTGACTTGCATGGTTTTGTGCTCGGCTCAAGTCCGGTTGCACAAAAATGTTAGTAGAGACACTTCAAGTGCCACCAAGGAAAGACCCTGCCCCAATGCCTGAGCACGAGCGACTGTTAACTTTGCATCAAGTCAGCAAAAATTTCGGTGGCGTGCAAGCTGTCAAGAATTTGAGCTTTGATGTGAACTCACATGAGATTGTGGGATTGATTGGCCCCAATGGCTCTGGCAAATCCACCTCAGTGAATTTGATTTCAGGGGCTGTGCCGCCAAGCTCAGGCGATATTGTTTGGCTTGACCAAAATGTCAACCATCTGCCTATCAGCCAACGTGTGCCGCTGGGCTTGGCGCGGACATTTCAAACCACAAGTTTGCTCGCAGAATTCAGTGTGTTGGACCAAGTTTTGACGGCCTGCCACACCAGTTACCGCGTTTCAGCTTGGCGCTCAGTTTTAAGAACGAAGGACGCCAAATCTCAAGATGCTCAGCAACTCACCAAAGCGCAAGAGTTGGTGGAGTTTGTTGGTTTGGGTGAGGTGATGAACGATCCAACATCCACGATTTCATCCGCTCAGCAGCGTTTGCTGATGATCGCCACTGCCATGGCTTCCGATCCCAAACTCATCTTGCTGGATGAACCCGCCGCAGGTATGGTGGCCAAAGAACGAAAAGAATTGGCCGATGTGATTCTGCGTATTCGAGCCCGAGGCTTGGCTGTTTTGGTGATCGAGCACCACATGGGGCTGATCATGGAGGTTTGTGATCGCATTGTGGTGCTGAACTTCGGTGAGAAAATTGCGGAAGGCAGACCTTCGGACATTCAGCGCGACGCGGCCGTCATTGAGGCTTATCTGGGTGGGGTGCATTGATGCTGCACATTCAGAATCTGACCGCTGGGTATGGAAAAGTCAATGTCTTGCACGGGATCAGCCTGGATGTCTACGAGCGTGAATGCGTGGCGCTCATTGGTGCCAACGGCGCCGGCAAAAGCACCACGCTTCGCTGTATTTGCGGCCTCAACGAAGTGCGCTCGGGTCGCATTGAATTCATGGGAGAGCAGCTCAATGGTTTGAGCGGGCATGCCATTGTGCGCAAAGGCATCACCATGTGTCCCGAAGGTCGGCAAGTGTTTGCGGAAATGTCCGTTCTGGAAAACCTCGAAATGGGTGCGCACACGCGCAGGGATAGCGAACAACTCAGCGATATTGAGCGAATGCTTGACCTGTTTCCCGTCCTGCGCCAACGCGCAAAGCAACGCGCAGGAACACTGTCTGGCGGCGAACAAGAAATGTTGGCCATCGCGCGGGCATTGATGGCCAGGCCCAAGCTCTGCATTTTTGATGAGCCCTCGTTGGGCTTGGCACCCAAAATTGTCGAAGAAGTTGAACAAATCTTACTGCGCATCAAGGCGATGGGAACGACCATCGTTCTCGTAGAGCAAAACGCGGCCATGGCCCTGCGCTTGGCCGATCGTGCTTATGTGTTGGAAGCGGGCGAGGTGGTATTGCATGGCACGGGCCAGGAACTGAAAAACGATCCGCAAGTGAGCAAAGCCTATTTAGGCTATTGAGGTCAAAGCAGCCGCCTGCCAAGGGCTTGCTGCAAAGACGATTTTTATCAACCGGAGACAACAAATGAAACTGAAGACACCTTTGACTTGGGCTGCACTTGCCTTGAGTGCTGCCTTGATGCCTGTCGCGCACGCAGCTGACGAAGTGTTGGTGATCGGCGTGAACGATGCCCTGACCGGTGGCGGCGCCGTCTACGGCTTGCCTCAGGCCAACGCAGTGCAAATGGCCGCCGATGAGATCAACGCAGCCGGCGGCATCAAGGCCGGTGCCATCAACTACAAACTCAAGGTCATCACCTCGGACGACAAAGCCAACCCCACAGAGGCGACCAACAGCGTGCGAAAGCTGATCGACCGTGACAACGTGAAATACCTGCTGGGTTTCTGTTGCTCGGGCTCTACCAGTGCAGTGGCTTCCTTCATTGCCAAAGAGGATGCCGTCATGTTGGTGGGCAATGCTGCGGAGCGCGCCATCACGGCACAGGGCATTCCCAATGTCTTTCGCACACGTCCGCCAGCAGACTTCACGGGCGCTGCTGCAGGAACGTTTGTCGCCCAAAAGGGTGCCCGCAATGTTGCGGTGATTGGCGCTTTGGAAGTGGGCTTTTACACCCAATATGTGGATGCCTTCGAAAAAGAGTTGAACAAAGCGGGCGGCAAGATCATCGCCAAAGAAGCCTTTGGACTTCGTGACCGCGACATGACGCCGCAATTGACGAAAATTCGCGGGCTCAAGCCAGATGCCATTTTGGTCGTCGGCTACGTAGAACCTGCTGCCTTTGTGTACCGCCAAGCGGTGGAGTTGGGCCTCAATGTGCCGCGCTACGGTTTCACCAGCGGCAGTGAAGAGCAGTTTTTGAAGGTTGTCACCAGTGCGCAAATGGAAGGCGTTTGGGATTTGCGCCCCACAGAACTGACCGTGGAGGCTTTGGGGCCCCAGGCCAAAGCCTATGACGCCAATTACAGAAAAAAATTCAACCAATCGCCCACACCCAGCTCGCCTTATGCCTATGACCAGGTTTATGTGCTGAAAAACGCGATCGAGCGCGCAGGCAGCGCCAATGATGCCAAAAAGGTTGCCGACGCCGTCCGTACCCTGCCTATTCCCAAAGAGGCTGTGATGAAGTACATCGCCAACGATGGCAATGCCATGTTCGACCAGAACGGTCAGGCCTATACCTCCAACGGCGCGTTCCAGTGGCAGAAGGGCAAGTGGGTCTTTGTGTCCGAGTTGCCATCGGATAACAAGGCGTATTCGCAATTTTTGCGCAGTATTCGCAAATAACGACAGAGCTTAAGTTGCCACGCACCCGCGACTCAGTTCCCCACTGAGTCGCGAGGGTTGCGGTCTCTTTAGCAGGCTACCCCAAACGGTGAAAAGCGATGAATGAATTACTGCAACAAATACTCAATGGGCTGGCCATTGGGTCTGTGTACACATTGGTTGCGCTAGGTTTGACCGTTGTTTTTGGAATTTTAGGCATCGCGCATTTCGCGCATGGCTCTTTGGCCATGTTTGGAGGCTATTTGACCTTTGTATTTTCAACGTCAATGGGCCTTTCCTTCTTTGCCAGCATTGCATTGGCCATGCCGGTGGGGGCGGTGATGGGCATGCTCATCGAGCGCTTGGCCTATCGGCCAGTGCGTGATGCACCGCACATCAATGCGTTCATCATCGCGCTGGGTTTGACCATGATGTTGGAAGGCGGCAACCTGCTGTTGTTTGGCGCTGATCAGGTGATCATTCAAACGCCTTATCAGCAGGTGTTTGATTTTGGTGGCATCTTCGTCGCACAGTTGCGGTTGGTGGTGATCGTGACAGCGGTCAGCTTGGTCGCTGCGGTCACTTGGCTTCTCTTGAAAACGAAAACAGGAAAGTCTGTGCGTGCTGTAGCTCAAAACCGCCATGCAGCAGTGCTGATGGGTGTCAATGTGAACTTTGTCTCATCGGTTGTGTTTGCCATTTCTTCAGCCCTTGGCGTTGCAGCAGGCGCCCTGATTGGCGCTTTGCTGGCGCTGGCACCTGGCGTGGGCGAAAGTTTTGCGGTGAAGGGCTTTGCGGTGCTGATATTGGGGGGGCTGGTATCTTTGCCAGGCGCTATTTTGGGTGGGCTGGTATTGGGTGTCAGTGAGTCCTTGGCCGCAGGCTTTTTATCTTCTGCCTACAAGGATGTGATCTCCTTCTTGATCATGATCTTGGTCTTGTTGGTCATGCCACAAGGCTTGATGGGGAAAAAATGAAACAGCTGATGAGCCATCGTTGGATGCTGAGCGTTGCTGTTGTGGCCGTTGCTTTGGCATTGCCACATCTTTTCAAGTCTCCCTATTACATTCATTTGATGACCTTAGCACTGATTTGGGTGGTGCTCGCACAGGGTCAAAATTTAACGCAAGGATTTGTCGGTTATGTGTCGATCGCCCAAGCTGGTTTTATGGGGATAGGCGCCTACATATCCACGCTCTTGACCATGAAGCTGGGGGTTTCGGTCTGGGCCATGTTGGTGATTGCGCCCTTGCTGACGGGGGTCATGGCCATTGTGGCGGGCTATCCCAGCCTGCGCGTCAAAGGACATTACTTCTCCATCGTCACCTTGGCCTACAACATGGTCATCTTCATTGTGTTGATGACATTCAGCGCGCTCACCGGTGGCGAAGCAGGCATTCCTGATGTGCCGCGTCCAAGTGAGTTGACCATTGGGGGGCATGTTTTCAGTTTCGAAGGGCGCAGCAATCTCAATTTTTATGCGCTGGCATTGTCAGCCGCAGTTTTGGCGACCACGTGCTGTGCCTTCGTGCTGCACTCTCGGGTCGGGCGGGTGATGTTGGCAATTCGTCAAAACGAGGATCTTGCCGAGGCCATGGGAGTCGTGACATCACGTTACAAACTGTTTGCGTTTGTGATGAGCTCCATTCTGGCTGGCTTGGCGGGCTCTCTTTATGCCCATTACATCGGCTTTTTAAACCCTGAACCGTTTGGCGTTGACCAATCCTTGAACATTATTTTGGCGGTGATTTTGGGCGGTAGCGGCACACTGTCGGGGCCCATTGTGGGCGCGGTGTCGGTCACATTTTTACCTGAGTTGCTTCGCTTTGCCGACAGCTTCCGCCTGATCACCTATGGCTTGATTTTGGTGGTGGCAACCATCTTCTTGCCTAAAGGTCTGGTGCCCTTGATGGCCACCTTGTGGCGGCGCTTGCGTGCCAGCCAACCGATGGTCGCGGAGCACAAGCCTACCAGCAAGGCGTGAAACAATGGCCCTGAACACCGAACAATTTCCTGAGGGTGCAGGCAGCATCATGCAAGCGGCGGACCTGTTTGCTCAGGCGCACCTGCTGCCGCATGCAGCGCACTGGGGGAGAGGTTTTTTTGACCGCAAGGCGTTGTTTGAGCCAGCGGGTGCTGCCGGTTTGATGGGCCTGCAAGTTTCGCGTGAATGGGGTGGCTTGGGTTTGTCTTTTGCAGACAAAGCCAAGGTGCTGCAGCAGCTGGCGAAAATTGACTTCAGCGCAGCCATGGCCTTGGTCAATTCTCACAATGTGGTGGCACAGTTGGCCCAAGCTTCACCCCAGACCCTGGCGCCTCTTTATGCTGAACGTTTGATGCGTGGAAGCATCGTGGCGTGCACGGCGCTGACGGAGCCTGGCGCTGGCTCGGATTTAGGACAAATCCAAACCACGGCCATTCGACAGGGGAAGGGGTGGCTGCTGAATGGCGCGAAGACCTGGATCATCAATGCCGCACACGCTGACGGTGTCGTGGTGTACGCCCAAACCCAAAGTGGTTCTGGCGTGAAAGGGATTGCGGCATTTTTTGTGCTTGCGGACTCGCCGGGCTTCGAACGTGTTGCCCTAGCAACCGATACGGCATTGAGCAGCATGGGCCTTGGCGGATTTCGCTTGACCAATGTCTACTGCGATGAATCTCACCTTGTTTATGCGCCCGGCGAGGCATTTGTTGACATCATGGCAGCGATCAATCGTGCGCGAGCGTATGTGGCCGCCATGTGTTGCGGAATGGTGTCTCAAGCCTTGAGCGATGTCCGAGCCTATGGTCAGACGCGGACTGCTTTTGGCCAGTCTTTGGATCAGTTTCAAGGTTGGCGATGGCAAGTCGCGCAAGCAGCAACTGCTTTACAAGCCGCGGAGTTGATGGTGAGCGAGGCTTGCGACCGCATTGACAAGGGCCTGGATTTTCAATCTGCAGCGGCTCAAGCCAAACTGTACGCCACCAGCATGGCGCAGACGCATTTGGGGGTCCTGTTACACGCCATGGGTGCAGAGGGATTCTTGGATCGCTATGCGTTCTTAAGGCATCTCACGGCAGCGCATGCCGCTTCCTTGACCGACGGCTCCACGGCGATGCTGCTAGAGCGCGTGGCACATGAGCTTAGATTTCGGCCTGGCGCTGGCTAAATGGGTGTTTTTTCAATGGGGGCTTGATGCTGATTCCTATCCGTCCACTGCGCGTTGATCCTGAAAAAATTGCATTTCAGATGTGCGAAAGCGGCGAGCAAGTCACCTATGCGCAACTTGAAGCCCGTGCCAATCAAGTGGCACATTTGGTCTCCGACTTGGGCATTCTTCCCGGCCAGCATGTGGCCGTGCTGATGAACAACTGCCGTGAGTTGCTGGAGCTTTGCTTTGGCTTGGATCGATGCGGCGTGTACTACACACTGATCAGCACCCGCCTGACTGTCGACGAGATTGATTACATCGTTCGGGATTGTGAAGCCCGCTTGTTTGTCTACGCGCCAACTGTGGAAGCGGTTGAACTAGGCTTGCTTTCTCAGCTGCCCAGCACGCTGCAGTGCATGAGCCTTGGTGCAGGCGATGGACAAACCGCGCATGGCAACTGGGTTTTTGAATGTGCACAAAAGCCGACATCGCCCATAGCCCATGCATTGCAAGGCAGCGACATGCTTTACTCTTCGGGAACCACGGGACGACCCAAAGGAGTGCTGTGGCCGCTACCCAAGACAGCTGCAGGCCAACAGACCATGTTGGTGAAATTGTTGGCCCCGCTGTTTGGCTACGATGCCGACAGCCATTACCTGTCGACCGCACCGCTTTACCATGCAGCACCTCTGCGCCACAGCATGACGGTGATCAAAATGGGCGGGACGGTCACAGTCATGGAGCGATTTGATGCGCTGCTGGCCTTGCAGACCATTGAGCGGTGTCGCATCACCCACAGTCAATGGGTTCCCACCATGTTTGTGCGCATGCTCAAGCTTGACTCCGCGATGCGCGAGAACTTCGATCTCTCTTCCATGAAAATGGCTGTGCACGCTGCTGCGCCTTGCCCTGTGGATGTCAAAGAAAAAATGATGGACTGGTGGGGGCCCATCGTGCACGAGTATTACGCGGGCACTGAAAACAATGGCTTTTGCAGCATCACCCCTACAGAATGGCTGGCACACAAGGGCTCGGTGGGCCGCGCCTCACAAGGGAAATTACATATTTGTGATGAAGAGGGTGTACCCCTTGAAGTCGGGCAAGTTGGCGCTGTTTATTTTTCGGAAGGGCCCCAGTTCACCTATCACAACGACCCTGGGGCCACTGCACAAACACGCAATGCCTTGGGTTGGACGACATTAGGTGACATTGGCCACCTGGATGAGGAAGGCTATCTTTATTTGGTAGACCGCAAGGCCTTCATGATCATCAGTGGGGGCGTCAATATTTACCCGCAAGAAATTGAAAACGTCTTGTTGCAACATCCCAAAGTGATGGATGCTGCGGTGGTGGGTGTCCCCAACAGTGATTGGGGTGAGGAAGTCAAAGCCGTCATCCAACCCATGCATGCAAGCGATGTGAGCCCGGCTTTGGCGGATGAGTTGAAGGCTTTTTGCCGCACAAAATTGGCAGACTTCAAATGTCCACGTTCGATCGATTTCGACTTGGAGCTCCCTCGGTTGCCAACGGGAAAGCTTTACAAAAAATTGGTCAAACAACGTTATTGGCCTCAATAAGCCTTGGACCCCACTGCTATGTCCGTAGGAGAACCTCACGTGTCAGAAAACCACACCCGTCCTCTTTCCTTGAATGCCATCCCACGCGGAAATCGTGTTGCCAACAGAACCGATACGCGCAACGCTTTGGTTTGGTGTGGCACCGAACTGTTGACCGAACGTGGCTTTCAAATCACAGGGATCGATGAGGTGCTCAAACGCGTTGGCGTCCCCAAAGGCTCTTTTTACCATTACTTCAAAAGCAAAGATCATTTCGGACATGCCGTCATCGACAACTACGAAGCCTACTATGCGAAAAAAATGGACCGCATTTTTGGTGACACCACACAATCACCGCTTCAGCGACTGGTCAATTTCACCGTGAATGCCAAAAATGGCATGGTCAAATTCGACTTCAAGCGCGGCTGCCTGATCGGCAATTTGGGCCAAGAGTTGGCCGCCCTGGATACACAGTTTCGTGAGCGACTGGAGGGGGTCTTGGTGTCATGGGAAAAACGTGTTGCAGACTGCCTTCGCGAAGCCATCGACCTGGGTGAGTTGGCGCCTGGTCAAGACCCTCAAGCACTGTCGCGGTTTTTTTGGGTGGGATGGGAAGGCGCTATCTTGCGGTCAAAACTGATGCGCAGTTTGGAGCCCATAGAGCAATTCACCTCTATCTTCTTTCGGTCTGTTTTGGCTCGTTAATTTCCAAGATGTCTGCCCATTCCACCCGTGCTGCACCAACCAGCACCCAAGGCTGGCGCCGCGAACCTACGTGGCAAGCCCTGCAAGGCCAAGCGACGTGGGACGTTTGCGTTGTGGGTGGCGGTGCCACAGGTTTGGGCATAGCGCTGGATGCCGCTGCGCGAGGCTACAGCGTTGTTTTGGCAGAAGCCGAAGACTTTGCCAGCGGTGCGAGCTCTCGCTCATCCAAAATGTTGCATGGCGGTGTGCGCTATCTGCAGCAAATGGATTTTGCGCTGGTCAAAGAAGCGCTGGAAGAACGAGCCACAGTATTGGCGAATGCACCCCATGTGGCCCAGGTGTTGCCCTTTGTCATTCCTTGCGAAAGCCTGGCGCATGCGGCTTTTTACGGCAGCGGTCTCAAGCTTTATGGCCTGCTGGCTGGTAGCCACAACGTCGGCCGGTCTCACTACATTTCATCCAAGGCGATGGGCGCGCAAGTGGGCGCCTTGAAAGCCCACGCTCACGGCATTCAGTACCACGACGGGCTTTTTGACGATGCCCGATTGGCGCAATCCATTGCGCGCAGTGCCAGAGAGCGCGGCGCCGTGTTGATGAATTACTGCCGTGCCGAGATCCAGGGCCAAGCCGATGAGGGGGCTGACTTGATCCTTCTGTCCCGAAAGGACACGGGCGCACAGCACACCTTGCGTGCCCGTTGCACCATTGTTGCAACCGGTGCTTGGAGTGGGGAGCGGGTGGCTGTCTCGCGCGGCAGCCACATTGTCTTGAAAGACATTGGCCTCGCCAGTGGTGTCTTGTTGCCTAAAACGCCAGACGGCCGTGTGCTCTACCTATTGCCTTGGTTGGGGCATACCTTGATTGGCACCACCGATGTCAGTGTGTCCCGGCCTGACTATGGTCACCAGGCACCGCAAGATGACATCGCATGGTTACTGAAAACGGCCAGCCAAGTGCTTCAAAAGCCGCTGGAAGCGCACCAAGTTACCGCCAGTTTTGTGGGCTACCGACCCTTGGTACACAGGTCCCAAACTGGCAAGAATTCCTCACAATTGTCCCGGGCGCATCTTGTGGAACGCTTGTCGGCTCGCAGCTTGCGTGTGGTGGGCGGCAAATGGACCACGTATCGCCGCACGGCGCAAGACGCGCTGGATGCAGCGATCGCACATGGCATGTTGCCCAAGGCCATGGCATGCAGCACGGCGCAACTGAGGCTCAGCCCCAATCCCGTGCTGGACAATGCCTGGCTGACGCAAGGGCAGTGGAGCGAAGACCAGCTTCAAAAAATCGTTCAAAGCGCCGTGCAAGAGGAGGCAGCCTGCCATGCGGAAGATATTCTTTACCGCCGCTTGCGCACGGGATTCACAGACCAGGCCTTGGCTCAGGCTTTGCAGCCACAGGTGGCGCAGTCAATGAAGATGATGTCTGGGTAAGCCAGTCATTCATGCATTTGTAATCATCATGAAGTGAATAAAAATGCATTGGACAGCATAAATTAGTACGCTTAGCATCTGCTGGATATTTCCTATCCACAAAGCAGACATTGATGAAGTTCTCTCTGAAACTCTTTGGCGGCACGGTCGTTGGCCTGCTGCTCGCTGTATCAGCCCTTGCCCAAACATTCCCCGCCAATCCGGTCACTCTGATGGTGCCCTATCCCGCAGGCGGCGTGTCGGATGTGATCGCACGAACCTTGAACGTGACACTGTCCAAGCATTTGGGGCAGCCCGTGATCGTGGAGAACTTGGGTGGGGCGGGTGGCGCCATTGCGGCGCAAAAGGTACTCA
>JACCDS010858349.1_pt1 | contig 31766 bp, 30 predicted proteins | sample 7446441 | NCBI WGS metagenome assembly JACCDS01 (sample SAMN15323445, study PRJNA562643) | freshwater metagenome | isolation source: river surface water | place: USA:Blue River Watershed | collected 2017-08-17
GCCGGATGCTCTCGATGCAGCCGCCCTGGTCGATCGCGATGTCGACGATCACGCTGCCGGGCCGCATGCGGGCGACCATCTTTTTGCTCACGACCGTCGGCGCCTTGGCCGCCGGGATGAGCACCGCGCCGATCAACAGGTCCGCGTCGGCGACCTCGTTTTCGATGTTGGCCGGGTTCGACATCAACGTGACCACGCGGCCCCGATATTCGCTGTCGAGCGCTTCGAGTTTGCGGGTATCGAGATCGAGCACCGTGACCCGCGCGCCCATGCCGGCGGCCATCTGGACGGCATGCGCCCCGGAATTCCCGGCGCCGACCACCACCACGTGACCCGGCATGGTGCCCGGGATGCCGCCGAGCAACACGCCGGAACCGCCGTGCTGCGACTGGAGGAAATACGCCCCGATCTGGATCGAGAGCCGACCGGCGATCTGGGACATCGGTTTCAGCAACGGAAAACTGCCGTCCGCGCCTTCGACCGTCTCGTAGGCGATGCCGAGGATGTTTTTCGCGAGCAGCACCTTCGCCAGCTCCGGCCCCGCGGCGAGGTGCAGGTAGGTGAAAATCGTCTGGCCGTTGCGCAGCAGGCCGTATTCGGCCGGCAACGGCTCCTTCACCTTCAGGATCAGGTCGGCGGCGCGCCAGACCTTCGCCGCGTCGGCCACGAGCGTGGCGCCGGCGGCGCGATACTCCGCATCGGTAAACCCGGCGGTGAGGCCCGCCCCTTTCTGCAGGAGCACCCGCGCGCCGAGCGAGATGCAGCGGCGGCAGAGACTGGGGGTCATCGAAACCCGCGTTTCACCGATCTTAATTTCCTTGGGGACGCCGATTGTCATAAATCGGACCAAACCACGATTCGTCCGGAACGCACGTTCAGAAATGCATCGTCGGCCCCGTCGCGGGCTCGACTTCGCGGGGCCCGGCGCGCGGTGTTGCGGGTGGCGCCCGCCGCGCCCGAACGCCCATGTCCCGCCCCCTCGAACTCATCGTCGCTTGCGCCGCCAACCGCGTCATGGGTCGCGGCGGCAAGCTCCCGTGGCGCATCCCCGAGGATTTCGCCTTCTTTCAGGCGGAGACCGCGGGCCAGAGCTGCGTGCTCGGCCGCATCTGCTACGAATCGTGGCCGCGGGCCCGCGCCGACGGCCGCCGCCCGATCGTCGTCAGCCGCAACGCCGCGCTCGGCCAACCGGGCGTGCGGGTCGTGCCGGACCTGACGGCTGCTCTCGCGGCCGCGGACACCTTGCCGGGCCGCATCATGATCTGCGGCGGGGAACGCATTTACCGGGAAACGCTGGCCCTCGCCGGCACGCGGCCGCTGGTTCTGCACCTGACGTTGGTCCACGCCGAGGTCGAGGGCGACACGGTCATGCCGGAGTGGCGCCACCTGCCGTGGCGCGAGACCGCCCGCCGCGAAAGCGGCGACGCCAACTACCGCTACACCTTCCTCACGCTGACGCTGCCTTGAGCCGCGCCGCATGCGCGCCCGCGACGGCGATATATTTCTCCGCCCAGCCGCGCAGGCCCGCCCGCTCCTCCGGCCGCAGCGGCCGCACCACCTTGGCCGGGGCCCCGAGAATCATCGAACCGGGCGGCGCCACGAAACGCTGCGTCACGAGGGCATTGGCGCCCACGATGCAGCCGTCCCCGATCACCGCGCCGTCGAGCACGGTCGAGCCCATGCCGATCAGGCACTCGTCGCCGATGTCGCAGGCGTGGATGATCGCGGCATGGCCGATCGTGGTGAACCGGCCGACGCGCACGCCGTAGTCGTCGGCAAGGTGCACGATCGTGCCGTCCTGCACGTTGCTGCCTTCGCCGATCTCGATGCGGTTGATGTCGCCGCGCAGCACGCAGCCATACCACACGCTGCTCCGGGGCCCGAGGTCGACGTCGCCGATCACGGTGGCGTTGGGCGCGACGAAGGCCGCGCGGGCGGTGTCGGGACTGCGTCCGAGGTGGCGGGCGAGGCGATCGTGGACGGTCATGGGAAACTTCTTCTCGCCCGCCCCCGAGCCCTGCGCAAGCTCGGCATCCTTCCAGCTCTCCCCCGCCCCACATGGATATTCTGCTCAACGTCGCGCGCGGTCTGCTCGGCATCGTCGCGTTCATCGGCCTCGCGTGGTGTTTCAGCGCGAACCGGCGCGCGATCCCGTGGCGCCTGGTCGGCACGGGCGTCGTCCTGCAGGTGGTCTTCGGACTGCTGGTGCTCCGCGTCGACGCCGTGCGCGGCGTGGTCGACGCCGTGGGCCGGTTCTTTGTCCGGATCCTCGACTTCAACGAAGCCGGCGCCCGCTTCCTCTTCGGCAACCTGCTCGATGCCTCCCAGTCCTGGGGCTTCCTCTTCGCGTTCAAGGTGCTGCCGACGATCATCTTTTTCTCCGCGTTCACCTCGCTGCTGTTCTACCTCGGGATCCTCCAGCGCATCGTCTTCGTCTTCGCCTGGGTGATGAGCAAGACGATGAAACTCTCCGGCGCGGAGAGCCTCAGCGCCTCGGCCAACATCTTCCTCGGCCAGACCGAGGCACCGCTCCTGATCAAACCCTACCTCGCCACCATGACCCGGTCCGAGCTGCTCGCCGTCATGGTCGGCGGCATGGCCACCATCGCCGGCGCCGTGATGGTCGCCTACATCGGCATGCTCGGCGGGCCGACCGAGGCCGGGCAACTCCTGTTCGCCAAGCACCTCCTCACCGCGTCCGTCCTCTCCGCGCCGGCCGCGCTGCTCACCGCGAAGATCCTCGAGCCCCAGACCGAGGAGATCAACCGCTCGATCGAGATCCCGAAGGAAAAGATCGGCACGAACGTGCTCGAGGCGATCGCCAACGGCACGACCGACGGCCTCAAGCTCGCCATCAACGTCGGCGCGATGCTCCTGGTGTTCACGGCGCTCATCGCCTTCGCCAACTGGGTGCTCGCCGCCGGCGTGGGCAGCTGGAGCGGCCTCAACGCCTGGATCGCCCAGTCCACCGGCGGCCGCTACGCCGATTTTTCCCTGCAATACATCATGGGGATCGTCTTCGCGCCCCTCGCCTGGCTGATGGGCATCGACAGCGGCCAACTCATGATCGCGGGCCAGATCATCGGCGAAAAAACGATTCTCAACGAATTCTACGCCTACGGCACCCTCGGGAAACTGAAGGAAACCGGGGTCATCGGCGATCCCCGCACGCAGGTCATCCTCACCTACGCGCTCTGCGGCTTCTCCAACATCGCGTCGATCGGCATTCTGATCGGCGGCATCGGCTCCCTGGCGCCGAACCAGCGCCCCGTCCTCGCCCAACTCGGGCTCAAGGCCCTGCTCGGCGGCAGTATCGCCTGCTTTCTCACCGCCTGCGTGGCCGGCATGCTGATCTGACGCCGCGGCGGCGACCCCGCGCCGGCGCGGCGCACCGCGCCACGGCGCCGTTCGCGTCCGCCCCGCGGCGCCCCGGCCCGCGGGGCGCGAGGCGCGTCAGTTTTTCTGATACCAGCGGCCGTCCTGGTCCTGCACCCAGTGGCCGCGCTTCGCGAGCGACTCGAGCTGCTGGGCCCGCTGGCGGCCGACGTTGTCGACCGAGGTGCGTTCCTGCGCCGCGATGGCCGCGTAGACTTTCTGGCGATCCGAGTTCTCCTCGGAGACCACGCCGCGCTCGTCGCCGAGCACTTCGCCGCGCACGTCGAGGAAACCGCGGTTGTTCTCCCCGACGATCTTGCGGTCCTTGAACTTGTTGATCGCGAGCACGCGCTTTTCCATGCGCGCCTTGACCGCATCGAGGCCCTCCGCCGCCTGCAACGCGGCGGCTCCGAGCCAGAGTAGCAACCAGCACCAAAGGGCACGTGTGAGCATTCGGGTATTCATGGTGAAAAAATCAGGGGGTCGGTCCGGCGGCCTTGCGGTCGATATCGCCGAAGAAATCCTGCAAGGCGCGCTCGACCTTCACCTGCACGTTCACGTCGACCGTGATGTGGATCGGCTTCACTTCGATCGGCTGGGTTTTCACGTTCAGGCAGGCGCCCAGCGGCAAAACCAACAGGAGCACGGAAAGACGGTGAATGGGCATGGCGGTCAGAGGGTGTCGCACTGGGACGACGCCCATCAATGAAAGATTCATCGTCTTTCGCCGCCGAAGCGCAGCCGGGAATCCGTGCCCATCCGCACCAACTCCCCGAGCGGACCGCGCACATTGATATCCAGCACGACGGGCGCCCGCAGCGAGGGATCCTCCGGTCCGCCCGCGATATGCACGCGCGCCGTGCGGCCCTCCGCATCCCCGCCGGGTGTCAGCCGAATCTCGAGTTCATGCGCTTTCAGGGGCACGCCGCCGGATTCCAGGCGCACCAGGCCGGGATAATGCATCCGCACGATCTCGGGCATGCCCTCCGCGATCTGCGTCAACCCCGGGCTCAGCCGCAACTCGGCGGCCCCGCCCGGTTCGAGGGCGAAACGCCCTTCGTCCACCGCGACGCCGCGGCTGTCGCGCCGCAGTGTCACATTTCCTTCCATCCGTCCCCGCGCTTCCCGCAGCACCGGCGGAAGAAACCGCAGGAGTTCCGCCAATTCGATCCGTCGCACCCGCGCCGTGAACTCGAACTCCGGCGTCGCGAGATTGAACCGGAGCGCTCCCACGTCCAGCTGGCCGTCCATCAGCGCGATGGTCGCCGAGGACAACTCCACCTTGTCCCCGGTCACCCCGAACACGATCCGACCCGGACCGAGCGGCAGCACATCGTAGCGCCCGCTCGTCCAACTCAGCACCTGTCCCGGCGGCACCCGCCGCGGCGCAAACGAATCGACCGCAAGGTCGAGCGACACGCCGTCCAACCGCAATTTGTGCCTGATATCGTCCACGCTGCCGTCGCGCACGGCCACCGTGACGCGTCCGGTCAACGCGCCTTGCCGCCACGCTCCTTGCCCCTCCATCGCCAGCTCGCCCGTCAGCGCCACCGTCTGGGCCTCCGGGGCCCAGCGCGGCGCCAGCCAGCCGAACCACTCCGCCAGGTCGATCCGTGCCGCCGTAATCCGCCACGTCCCCTCGCCCGCCGGGTCCAGCACCGCCTCGCCGGCGACAGCCAAGCCGCGGCTTTCAATCGAGAACTCCACCGCCCGTTCGCGCGGCCGCGGCGTCGTTACCCGCACTTTCCATCCGAGCGGCGGCGCCCCGGGCAACAGGTCCGGCTCGAATTCTCCGGCCAATTCTCCGGCCAGCGGCGGCACGATCCAGCGCGGAATCATCGGCCTGGCGGGCGCGGCATCGGCCGCCCGCCCCGGCAGCAGGCCGACAGCAACGCCGCACAAAACGGCTAGAGCACGGCGAAAGGCGGGCATGTGCGGGGGATCGGGACGCGCATTCGCGGGAAACTTTGCCGCGTTGTCGAGCCGGCGGCGCAGCGCAGCGGCGCGGATCCGGTTGACCCGGCCGCGGCACCGGGCCGGATTTTCCGCCCGGCCGGCGGGCGGGTCGGCGTTACCCGACCCCGGGGCCGCCCCCGTGCCCCGCCTCCGTCACGGCACGGGGACCGCCGGCAGCCGCCAGATGTCCTCGGCGTATTCGCGGATCGTGCGGTCGCTGGAAAACTTGCCCATGCGCGCGGTGTTGAGGATCGCCATCCGCGCCCACTTCGCCGGGTCGCGATACGCGGCGTCGACGCGCGCGTGCGCGTCGCTGTAACTGCGGAAATCGGCCAGCACCATGAACGGATCGCCGCCGGGCAGCAGGCTGCCGTGCACCTGGCCGAAGGCACCGTGTTCGCCCGGCGTGAAGTAGTCGCTGCCGAGCCAGTCGACGATCGCCCGCAGCTCCTCGTCCCGGTGGTAGAAATCCCAGGGGCTGTAACCCTTGCTCCGCAGCGCCACGACTTCCTCGACGGTGAGACCGAAGATGAAGATGTTCTCGTCGCCGACCTCTTCTTTGATTTCGACGTTCGCGCCGTCGAGCGTGCCGATGGTGAGCGCGCCGTTCAGGGAGAGCTTCATGTTGCCGGTGCCGGACGCCTCCTTGCCCGCGGTCGAAATCTGTTCGGAGAGATCGGCGGCCGGGATGATCTTTTCGGCGAGCGAGACGCGGTAGTTGGGCAAGAACGCGACCTTCAGTTTGCCGTTCAGTCGCTCGTCGCCGTTGATCCGGGCGCCGATGACGTTGATCGCGCGGATGATGTTTTTCGCGAGGTCGTAGCCGGGGGCCGCCTTCGCGGCGAAGACGAAGACGCGCGGCACGATGTCCAGCGCCGGATTCTGCAGGAGCCGGCGGTAGAGCGCCAGAATGTGGAGCAGATTCAGGTGCTGCCGCTTGTATTCGTGCAGGCGCTTGATCTGCACGTCGAAGAGCGCGTCGGGCGAAACGTCGATGCCGCACTCGGCCTTGATGGTCGCCGCCAGGTCCACCTTGTTGGCGCGCTTGATCGCCATGAACTCGCGCTGGAACGCCGGATCGTCCGCCCACTTCGCGAGCGACTGCAGTTGGTCGAGGTCGCGCGGCCAGCCGGCGCCGATCTTCTCCGTGATCGCCGCGGAGAGCCGGGGGTTGCACTTGAGCAGCCAGCGCCGCGGCGTGATGCCGTTGGTCTTGTTCCGGAATTTGCCCGGATAGAGCGCGTCGAACTCGGGGAAGAGATCCTGCTTCAGCAGCGCGGTGTGCAGCGCGGCGACGCCGTTGACCGCATGCGAGCCGGCGACCGCGAGATTGGCCATGCGCACCGACTTGCCGCCGTGCTCCTCGATGAGCGAGCAGACGCGCTTCTTCTCGTCGTCGCCGGGCCAGCGGGCCTCGACGCCCTGCATCAGCCGGGCGTTGATGTCGTAGATGATCTGGAGATGGCGCGGCAACACGCGCTCGAAGAGCGGCACGCCCCATTTTTCCAGCGCCTCGGGCAGCAAGGTGTGGTTGGTGTAGGCGAAGGTCTGCGTGACGATGGCCCAGGCGGCGTCCCAGCCCATGCCCTGCTCGTCGACGAGGATGCGCATGAGCTCGACCACGGCGATGGCCGGATGGGTGTCGTTGAGCTGCACCGCGACCTTGGCGGCGAAGTTGTCCCACGAGTTGCCGGGGGTGCGGAAATGGCGGCGCAAAATGTCGCGCAGCGAGCACGACACGAAGAAATACTGCTGCACGAGCCGCAGCTCCTTGCCGTTCTCCGTCTTGTCGTTCGGATAAAGGACCTTCGAGACCGTCTCGCCGATGGCCTTCTCGCGCACGGCGTCGACGTAGCCGCCGCTGTTGAACGCCGCCAGGTCGAAGTCGTCGGTCGCCTTCGAGGCCCAAAGACGCAGCAAGTTGACGGTCTTCGTGCCGTAGCCCGCGATCGGGATGTCGTGCGGCACGCCGAGAATGGTCTTGGTGCCGACCCAGCGCGGCCGGTAGTTGCCCCGGTCGTCGAAGACGTTTTCGACGCGGCCGTAGAGCTGCACCTCCTGGGCGTATTCCGGACGGACGATCTCCCACGGGTCGCCGAAGATCATCCAGTTGTCCGGACTCTCGACCTGGTGGCCGTTGACGAAGCTCTGTTTGAACAGGCCGAACTCGTAGTAGATGCCGTAGCCCAGCGCGGGATAATCCAGCGTCGCGAGCGAATCGAGGAAGCACGCCGCCAGACGGCCGAGGCCGCCGTTGCCCAGGCCCATGTCGACCTCGGACTCGCGGATCGACTCGAAGTCCTGCCCCAGCGACGCGAGCGCCGCCCGCGCCGTCTCGTAGAGCCCCGTGGCCGTGAGGTTGTTGCCGAAGAGCCGGCCCATCAGGTATTCGAGCGAGAAATAATAGATGCGGCGCACATTCTGCGCGTTGTGCACCGCCTGCGTGTCGATCATCCGCTCGTGGATCGAATCCCGCAGCGCGAGCACCGTCGCGACCCACCAGTCGCGGGGCGTCGCGGAACTCGGGTGCCGGGCCAGCGTGGACACCAGGTGCCGCTGGATCAGGGAACGCATCACCTCTTCGGGCCTATCGTGGGTCGCGTGCGGGTTGTGGATCGCACCGTGCGCGCCGCCGGACACGGGACCGGCGGTGATTGCCGGAGCGGATACCGCCAGCGGGGCCGGAGCGGCGGCGGCAGGCTTGGAGGCACGGGAGGCGGTCTTTTTGGCAGCAGACGACATAGGAAAGGGCCCGGACCTTGTAGAACGATTCATGCCAGCGCGAGCGCGCCGTGCGCCTTATTTTTGAAACCGCCGGGCCAGTTCCCCGTGGTTCAGTTCGATGTAAGTCGGCCGCCCCCCGGGACTGGTCAGCGGCGCCGCCGTCGCGAAAAGTTGCCCGACCAGCGCCCGCACCTCCGCCTCCCCCGCCCGTTCGGGCAACCGCACCGCCTTGGCCACGGCCAGCCGGGCGAGCTCCTCGTGCGCCACCTCGGGATTGCGCTCGGAGAGCGTGCCCTCGCGGAACGCACCGATCAGATCGCGCAGGAACGGCTCCGCATCCGCCGGTTCCATCCACGCCGGCACCCCTTCGATGCGGAAGAAATTCCGCCCGAACTCGGCGACCTCGAATCCGTGTTGTTTCAGGAACGCCAGCCGATCCACCAAGAGCGCCGACGCGATGGTATCCAGCTCCAGCGGCTGCGGCAGCAGCAAGCGCTGGCTCGCGACTTCGCCCGCCCGAAACTCCGCCCGCAACCGCTCGAACCACACGCGCTCGTGCGCCGCGCGCCGGTCCAGCAGCACCACCCCCGCCGCCGTCTCGAACAGCGCGTAATTGCCGTGGGCCAGCCCGACGAAACGCCACGCCGGCAATACCGGGGCCGCCGTTCCCGCCGGCGCGATCGCAGCCGACGCCGCCGTCGCACCGCGCGCCCCTCCGCCCCCACCGTGAACCGCCACCGGCCCGCTCGTTGCACCGCCAGAGACCGGCGCCGAACCCGGGCCGCCGGCGGAGGCCAACGCGACGCCGACTCGACTCACCGCGCCCAACGGGGCCCCGGCGGACGGAAAAACCACCCGACCCGCGGCCGAGAGATGCGCGCCGGCGTCCCCGGCGAACCCGCCGTTCGCCGGCGCGGCCGCCCCAGAAGCCGTCGCCCCGGACTCCCGTCCGACCGTCCCCGCGGTCGACGTGCGCTCCGGCGACGGCGTGGGCATCGGCGGCCGCCCGCCGGCCGCGTGCGCGCCGCCGTCGGCCAGTTCCCGCAAGCGCTGCAGCACCGCCCGGATCACGAAGCCGCGCACCTGCGGCTCGCTGCGGAACCGCACCTCGCGCTTCGCCGGGTGCACATTGACATCGATCGCCGCCGGGTCGCACTCGAAGAACACGAAGGCCAGCGGGTAGCGTCCCTTCGGCAACGAGTCGTGGTAGCTTTCGATCAACGCGTAGTTGAGCGTGCGGCTGTCCACCGGCCGCCCGTTCGCGAAGACGATCATCTCGTGCCGCGTGGCGCGCCCCACCCCGGGCCGGCCGATGAGGCCGTGCAACTTCATGCCCGGCTCCGCGCAGTCGATCGGCACCAGCGACTCCGCGATCTGCCGGCCGAAGATCTCCGCCACCCGCTCCCCCAGCGTGCTGCATTCCGGCGACCGGAAGATCACCCGCCCGTCCTCGATCAGGGTGAAGGCGGTGCGCGGGCAGGCCAGGGCGTAGAGCCGCACGCAGTGCACGATATGCGCCGCCTCCGTCTGGTCGGTCTTCAGAAACTTGCGGCGCGCCGGCACCGAGTTGAACAGATGCGACACCTCCATCCGCGTGCCGACGGGACGGCCGCAGTCGCGCACGTGGACGAACTTGCCGCCGTTGACCAAAATCTCCGTGCCCGCGTCGCTGCCCGCTTCGCGCGTCTGCAGTTCGAACCGCGACACACTCGCGATGGACGGCAGCGCCTCGCCGCGGAAACCGTAGCTCGCCAGCCGGTCGAGATCGGCCGCGTCGGCGATCTTGCTCGTCGCGTGCCGCTCCAGCGCGAGCAGCGCGTCGTCGCGCGACATGCCGTGACCGTTGTCCTCGATGCGCATCAGCGACCGCCCGCCGTGGCGGAACTCCACCTCGATGCGGGTCGCGCCGGCATCGAGGGCGTTTTCCACCAGCTCCTTCACGACCGCAGCCGGCCGCTCGATCACCTCGCCGGCGGCGATCTGGTTGGCGACCCGGTCGGGAAGAATGCGGACTTTGGCCATGCGCGCCGCGATTGCACGGGGCTCAGGGCTCGCGAGGCGAGCCCTTTCCCGGCGCCCGCGGCTCCACCAGATTGACCAGATAGGTCATCGCGCGGAACGGCCGCAGGATCGCGTTGCCGATCATCAGCGGCTCCACCGATTGCCCCTGCGGCTCCGCCAGCCGGCCGAGCAGCGCGAACAACACCGTGCCGCCCGCCGCCACCGCGACGAAGAACCACTGGAACACCGCCAGGTCGATCCCGCGCGTCTCGCCTTCGCCGCTCTTCAGGAACAGGCCCCACACGATCGGCGACAACCCGCCGAGGAAGGACGTCACCGCGCCGTGGATCGCCACGGCCAGCGTGCGCTCCTCGGCCGAAACCACCTTCGGCAGGTAGTTCAGGTTCGCGATCGTCCACGTCGCCACGGCCAACCCGAGGAAGAAATACGCCGCCGCCACTCCGGCGATGCCGCCGACGCCGTAGCCCAGAAAACACCACCAGTAGATGCCGAGCACCGTGTGCAGCCCGAGGGCCAGCAGGAAAAACGGCCGCGCTCCCGTGGCGTCGATCCGCCGCCGGATCACCCAGGCCGCCGCCATCACGCCCGCATAGCGGAAGACCTCGAACAGCATGATCTGCCCCGTGGACAGGCGCGGCCCCACTTTGAGGTAGTAGGCCGCGAACGGCGGGATCGGCGTCACCAGCACCGCCGCTCCCACCGCCAGCCACACGTAGGCGCGGAACGGCGAAGGCCGGAACAGGTGGCGCGGCGTGTCGCGCAGCACCGTCGCCACGCTGATCGAGGTCGGCCGCTCGGCGTCGGGCAGTTGTTTCAGCGAAAAATAGCTCACCGTCGAACCGAGCAGCGCGATGCCGTATTGCGCGAGCAGCGCCCAATACACCGGCAGCAGCGCGAACAGCGCCGAGCAGGCCAACAGCGTGCCCACACCCGCCACCGCCGACACGAACTGGTCGCTCGCGAAATACCGCCCGCGCACGCGCTCCGGCAAGATGGCGTAGAACCACGAGGTCCCCGAGGCCGCGCCGATCGAGCGGAAGAAGCAGAAGAAAAACACGCTCCACACGAGCGCCTGCACCATCCACGGCTGTTCGCCGCGCAGGGCCAGGCCCGCGAGCACGGCCGGCACCGCGAGAAAAATGCTCCGCGTCCGCCAACCGCCGAGCATCACCGCCTTGAAACCGTAGCGCGGCAGCAGCGCCGTCGAAAAGATCTGCACCGGCGTGAGCACGAACACGAAGGAATAGGCCAGCCCGACCTGGAGCGGCGTCGCCCCCAGCTCCTCCGCAAAAAGCACCATCGGCGTCCCGATGCCGATCTGCCACGCGAGCGCGTTGAAAAACGCGAACACCAATCCCGGCCGGAACGGCGCGAGCTCCGGATCGGATTTGGCGGTGGGAAACAGCAGCGACATCGGCGGGCCGCGACTGCAACCCAGTCGCCCTGCCGTGGCGAGCTTGCGGCTCGTCCGCTCGGGGCTCCGCCGCGCGGCGTCCGGCGAATCCCGGACGCGCCCCACGCGCCGCAACGTCGGGGCGGCGCGCCCGGGCCGATTACTTAAGCGCCTTCTTCCAGCGCGCGAATTGCCGCGCGACCTGTTTCGGTCCGGGCATGCCCGTGCCTTCGCGCTTCGCGAGCGCACGCTTGAGGTCGAAGATTTCGCTCCAGTCGGACTCGAACGCCGGGTGCACGGCCTTCACGTCGTCGTCGCTGAGCTGGTTGAGTTCGACGTTGGCCTTCTCCGCCAGCCGCACCACCGCGCCCACGGCATGGTGCGCATCGCGGAACGGCACGCCCTTCAACACGAGGTAATCCGCCAGATCCGTCGCCAACAGCGCCGGGTCCCGCACCGCCGCCGCGCAGCGGTCGCGGTTGAAGGTCATGCCGCCCAGGGTTCCGGCGAGCACATCGGCGCACAGCGCGGTCTGGTCGAAGCTGTCGAACACCGGCGGCTTGTCCTCCTGCAGATCGCGGTTGTAGGTCAGCGGCAGGCCCTTCGCGAGCGTGAGGAGCGTGTGAAGATTGCCCTGCAGGCGGGCTGACTTGCCGCGCAGCAGCTCCGCCGAATCCGGATTCTTCTTCTGCGGCATGAGCGACGAGCCCGTGCAGAAGGTGTCGGGCAGCTCGATGAACTTGAACTCCGCGCTGCTCCACAGAATCAGGTCCTCCGCGATGCGGGAGAGGTGCACGCCGAAAAGCGCGCAGGCACCGGCGAACTCGATGAAGAGGTCGCGGTCGGCCACCGTGTCCATCGAGTTCTGCGTGACCTGGGGACGCCCCTTGGCGTCGACGAAGCCGAGCGCTTTCGCCGTGAACTCGCGGTCGATCGGGAGCGTCGTGCCCGCGATCGCCCCGGATCCGAGCGGACACCAGTTGGCATGCGCCGCGACGTCGCGGAACCGCAGCCGGTCGCGGTCCAGCATCTCGAGCCAGGCAAACAGATGGTGCGACAGATACACCGGCTGGGCCCGCTGCAAGTGGGTATAACCGGGGATCAGCACATCGCGGTTGGCCTCGGCCACCGCCAGCAGCGCGCGCTCCGCGCCGAGGATCTTTTCCTGCACCACGCCGCAGGCATGCCGGAAAAAGAGCCGCATGTCGGTCGCGATCTGGTCGTTCCGGCTGCGCGCGGTGTGCAGCTTCGCCGCCGCGGGCACGCGCTTGGTCAGCGCCTGCTCGATGTTCATGTGCACGTCCTCGAGCTTCGTGTCCCAGACAAATTTTCCGGCCGCGATTTCCGCCAAAATGGTGTCGAGTCCCGCATGGATCGCGTCGCGCTCGCCTTTCGAGATGAGGCCGACGTGCGCCAACATCGCCGAGTGCGCCTTGCTCCCGGCGACGTCGAACGGCGCCAAGCGCTTGTCGAACGAGACCGACTCGCTGAACTGCAGCATCAACTCGGCGGGACCGGCGGTGAACCGACCGCCCCAGGTCGCATGGGAAGGCTTGGCCATAAAGCCGGACAGCAGACGCCCCGCCTCCGGACCGCGCAACGCGAAACATGAATGTAACAACCATGTTACCTGCCGCTCGTCCGACCCCGAAGTTTTCCGGCCCGGCGCGCCTCCGTCCACGCGGAGCCGTCGCCGCACGCTTGCGACGCGCGCGTCCGCTCGCACTCTGCGCCTCCATGCCGCCCCGCCTGCGCCGAGCCACCCTGACTGCCGTCCTGCTCGGCGGGATGGTCGCGCTGGCCGACCCGCCCCGCCCGGACGGTCAAACCTCCCCCGCCGGCGCGGCCGATCCTGCCTGGAATCCCGCCGGCTTCGCCCGGGTCGACGTCGCGCCGACGCGCACGTCGATCTACATCGGCACGGTCTCGATGACGATGGCGACCTTCGAGCGCCGCCCGGGCGCCTACGAGTCGACCTATGTCGCCAAGGTTTTCCCGTATTTTTTCTACAACGAACACGGCACGCTCACGATCGACCTCGCCGACGCCGCGCTGCGCCGCCTGGCCGCCGGGGAGGCGGTCGAATTTTCCGGCCGCGCGATCAACAGCGCCCGCGAGGAGCGCCGCGTCGAAGGCAAAGCGACCCCGGCCGACGCGCGCTCCGGCAAGCTCAAGGTCCGCGTTTTCGTCTCCAAGCGCATCGAGCTGATCTTCAACTCCACCTACCGGTTCCCCGCGATGCCGCCGGCGGAGAGCGCCGCCGGGTCGCCCTCCTCGCCGGGCGCGGTTCCCGCCGCCGTCCCGCCGCAACCGGCGCCGAAACCCTGATCCATCCGCGCCGGGGTGGCACGCTTCCGGCCGACCGCGCGAGTCGCCCGCAGGCCCCGCGGTGGAGCCGTGCGGACCTGGCGCCACCGCCGAAACGCGCCCGGCCCGCCGTTTGCCGGTGCCCTCCGCGTCGCCGCCCGACCGCCCGCCGCCCGGCACCGGCCCGCGGATCCGCACTATTTATTTGCCCGGTGGATTTTGCAGACCCACGCTGCCTCTTCACCGACCGATGCCGTTGCGAATTGTCCACTACAACGAGCCCATTTTGCGCAAGAAGGGCGAAAAAATCACCACCTTCGACGCGACGCTCGGGCAACTCACCCGCGATATGATCGACACCATGCACGCCGCCGCCGGCATCGGGCTGGCCGCGCAGCAGGTCGGCCTCGCGCGGCAACTCTGCGTGATCGACCTGCGCGACACCGAGGTCGACTACGACTGGGAGCTCGACGGCGCGCACCCGCCGCTCGACCTCATCATGCCGATGGTGATCGCCAATCCCGAGATCACCGTGGTCCCCCAAACCGCGATCGAATCCTACGAGGAGGGCTGTCTTTCGTTTCCGAAAATCCGCGGCCCCATCGAGCGGCCCGACGAGATCGTGGTGAAATTCCAGGACGAACACGGCACCCCCCACGTGCTCCACTGCAACGGCCTTTTCGCCCGATGCGTGCAGCATGAGACCGACCATCTGAACGGCATCCTTTTCATCGAGCGGATGAGCAAACCCGTCCGCACCAAGGTCGACGACGCCGTGAAGGCCCTGGCCAAAGAAACCAAGGCTGCGGCCGCGAAATGATTTTCCCATGACCCAAGTCCAGAAAGCAGACGGCATGAACTATGCCCCGCAGGGCAAACCCAGCCCGGTGGTCAAAGCCGGCGAATTCGTTTTTGCCGCCGCGCACCTCGATCACGGCCACATCTACGGCCAGTGCAACGGTCTCCTCGAGGCCGGCGCCGAACTCAAGTGGGTCTACGATCCCGACCCGAAAAAGGTCGAGGCCTTCCAGGCCAAGTATCCGCAGGCCAAGGTCGCCCGCTCCCTCGACGAGATCCTCGCCGACGGCGCCGTGCACGCCGTCACCGCCGCCGCCGTGCCCTGCGACCGCGGGCCCATCGGATGCCGCGTGATGGAAGCCGGCAAAGACTACTTTACCGACAAGACGCCGTTCACCTCGCTCGACCAGCTCGACGCCGCCAAGGCCGTGGTCGCCCGCACCGGCCGCAAATACATGGTTTATTTCTCGGAGCGCCTCCACGTGGAGTCCGCCATGTATGCCACCGACCTCGTCGCCGGCGGCGCCATCGGCAAAGTCATCCAGGTGATCGGCCTCGGGCCCCACCGCCTCGGCAAAGCCAATCGCCCCGCGTGGTTTTTCGAAAAGGCCAAATACGGCGGCATCCTCTGCGACATCGGCAGCCACCAGTTCGAGCAATACCTCACCTACGCCGGCGCGACCGACGCCACCGTCACGCAGGCCGCCGTCGGCAATTTCGCCAATCCCGACAAACCCGAGCTCGAGGACTTCGGCGAGGCCTCGCTCCTCGGCGACAACGGCACGTCCAACTACATTCGCGTCGACTGGTTCAACCCCGCCGGCCTCAGCACCTGGGGCGACGGCCGCACCGTCATCCTCGGCACCAAGGGCTACATCGAGCTGCGCAAATACGTCGACGTCGGCCGCGACAAGGCCGGCGAAAACGTCTACATCGTCGACGATGCCGGCGAACGCTACCTCAACGTCACCGGCCAGGTCGGCTTCCGGTTTTTCGGCCAGTTCATCCTCGATTGCCTCAACCGCACCGAAAAGGCCATGACGCAGGCCCACGCCTTCAAGGCCGCGGAGCTTTGCCTTCGCGCCCAGCTCGGCGCCCGCAAGATCGCCTGACCGGCCGCCGCCCCGGTCCGCGGGCCGGCGATCCCCTACCACGTCCCGGGCGCCGTCCCACGGCGCCCCTCCTCCCATGCCCTCCATCGCGACGCGCACCGGCGACGACGGCACCACGAGCCTGCTTTACGGCCAGCGCGTGCCGAAAAACCACCCCCAGGTCGAGACCGTCGGGGCATTCGACGAACTCAACGTGGCTCTCGGCGCCGTGAAACCCCACCTCGCGCCGGACGGGCCGCGCGATGCCTTGGTGCATGCCCTTTTGCTCCGGGTGCAGCAAAATCTCGTCGCACTCATGGGCGAGGTCGCGTGCGCCGAAGCGGACGCCGCGCGCTACGCCGCGTCCAATTTCGAAAAACTCGGCGCTCCGGATGTCGCCCGGCTCGACACCGAACTCGCCGCGCTCGAAGCCCGCGGTCTCCGCTTCGACGGCTGGGCGACGCCCGGCCTCAATGCCCGCGCCGCCGCCTTCGACCTCGCCCGCGTCGCCGCCCGCCGCGCGGAGCGCCGGCTGTGCGACCTCCCCGCGCACGGCCGCACCGTGCGGGCCGAACTGCGCCGCTTCGTCAACCGGCTCTCCGACCTGCTCTGGCTGCTCGCCCGCGAAGCCGAACAGCCGGATAGCCCGCGCGCGTCGCCTTGACGCGGCGCGCGCTTGTCACGCTCCCCGAATCCCGCAGTGTCCGCCGCCATGCCACTCGCACTCGGTCTCTGCCTACTCGCCGCCGTCTGGCGCATCGTCGCCGCGCACGAGCCCGCGCTCGTCAATTTCGCGCCGCTGATGGCGCTGACGTTCTGCGGCGCGGTGTATTTCTCCGACCGCCGGCTTTGGCTGGTGCCCTTCGCCGCGCTGCTCGCGAGCGACCTCTACCTCGACTGGCACTACGCCGCGACCTTCGGCGAAACCTGGACCTGGCCCAGCGTCGCGGTGCGCGCGTGCTGCTTTGCCTTCGCTCTGCCGATCGGCCGCCTCGTCGCGGCGCGCAAGAGCTGGCCCGCGCTGCTCGGCGGATCGCTCGCCGCCTCGTTCCTGTTTTACCTCGCGACCAACACCGACGCCTTCGTCCGGGACCCCGCCTACGCCAAGACGTTCGCGGGCTGGCTGCAGGCGCTCACGGTGGGGCGCCCCGAATTCCCGCCCACCATCTATTTCTTCCGCAACACGCTGGTCAGCGACCTCTGCTTCACCGCGTTGTTCGCCGCGGCGATGGAAGCCGCCGCGCTCCGCGCCGGCCGTGAAAACCTGCTCGCGCGCCGGGCTGCGGCGTAACGCCTCCCGCCCACCCCGCGACCCAGTCGAGGCGGATCCGGCCGCAAGTCCGCCGCCGGGCCCCCGGTGGAAAATATCCCGCGGCACGTCGTCGGCCGCCACGGCGCCCCGCCCGGGCGGACGGGCTTACAGCAGGTCGGCCGCGAGCTCCGCGAGCTTCGAACGCTCGCCCTTCATCAGTTTCACATGCGCCGCGATCGGCTGGCCCTTCATCCGGTTGTGGCAATAGACGAGACCGTTGCTGCGTGAATCGACGTAGGGATTGTCGATCTGCGCCGGGTCGCCGATCAGCACGATCTTGGAACCTTCGCTAATGCGGGTGATGACCGTTTTCACCTCGTGGGGCGTCAATTGCTGGGCCTCGTCGAGAATGAAGAAACGGCGCGCGATCGATCGGCCGCGGATAAACGCGAGCGCCTCGATCTCCACCAGCCCGCTCTTCAGCAGGCGCTCGTAGGGCTTGGCCAGCCCGGGGCCGTTGCCGTTGTGGCCCGAGTGGCTCGGTTGCACGGCGGACAGGGCCATCGCCCCGTGGTCGTCGTGCTTCTTCTGCTTCTTCTTGGAGACTTTTTTGGACGCGAACTGCGGATCCTTCGGCGGCTTCGAAGGGATCAGCACTTCCAGCGCGTCGTGGTAGGGCTGCAACCACGGCTTCATTTTCTCCTCCAGCGAACCGGGCAGGAACCCGATGTCCTTGCCCAGCGCGATCACCGGCCGCGAGATCGACACCCCGTCGTAGCGCGAGTGGTCGTCGTGGGTCTGGTGCAGCGCGCAGGCCGTCGACAGGAGGGTCTTGCCGGTGCCCGCTTTGCCGTAGCAGGTGAGCATGTGGATGCTGTCGTCGAGCAGCGCGTCCATGAAGAACTGCTGCTCGAGATTACGCGCGCGGATCGGAATGCCGCCCGGCGCCTTCACGTAATCCGGAATCTTCAGGCGCCGCACCAGTCCGCCGCCGTAGTAGCGCGCGGGCATCGTCTTCCCTTCGTCGGAGCGCAGCAGCACGTATTCGTTCAGGAACAGCCGCCGCGAATCCTCGTCGCCGATGTCGAACTGCCCTTCCGAGCAGAAGCGCTGCAGCTCGTAGATGTTGACCGGGATCTCGCGGTAGCTCGCTTCCTCGTCGAGCGCCGGCACCTTGTCGTTGAGATAGTCCTCCGACTCCAGCCCCACGGCGCGGGCCTTGAGCTGCACGTTGACGTCCTTGGTGACGAGAATCGTCGGCGGCGGGAACCGCTCCTGCACGAACAGCGCCGCCGCGATGATGCGGTTGTCCTTCTTCGACAGGTCGGGCAAAATCGCGCGCAGCCGGTCCATCGCCGGGGACCGCTTCGCCGGATCCATCAGGTAGGGATTGATGATGATCGAGAGCGTGCCGCCGTTCTCGAGCTCGACGCCCTCGTGCATGGCGCGGGTGTCGGGCAGCAGTTCCTGCAGGATCCGGTGCACGCGCCGCGCGCTGCGGCCGCGCTCGGTGGATTGTTCGCCCTTGATCGAGTCGAGTTCTTCCAGCACCTCGACCGGAATCGCGAGGTTGTTCTCCTCGAACTTGAAAATCGACTGGGGGTCGTGAAGCAGGACGTTCGTGTCGAGCACGAAGGTCTTAACTTTGGCCGATACCTTGATCCGCGAATTGGGGGCCGTGGCCCCGCGCAGGGTTTCCATCGGGTGGAGTGGGTGTGGATATCTTGTGAATAACTGTGGCGGCCGACCGCCGGATGTCGATGCCGGATTTGCCGTGGGTCCGATTTTCAACCCGAATTCGCAACCTTGATACAGGGACACCGGCCCCGGCCCGCCGGGCAGGCGCCGTGCCCGGCGCGACACGATTCGGGCTCGCGTGGACGGGCGCGATGCGATTCACCGCTCGACCGTCCGCCGCCATGCACCTCGACGACATCAAGCAGGCCCTGCTCGCATCCTACCGCAGCCACGGCGGCATCAACCACATCGACGGCGTCAACCTGCCGTCGCAGGAATCGGTGCAGCAGCTCGCCGCCGATTGCATGCACCTGCTCTTTCCGGGCTTCTTCGAGGAGCGCGGACTCGCCGAGGCGGAGTTGCCCGCCCTTGTCGACCGCCTGCTGCAGCAGATCGACCGCCGCCTTTCCGCCGAGATCGAAAAGTGCCTCCGCTTCGCCGGCGCGGAAAATCCGGCCGCGACGGCGCGCGAGCACACCGCCACGTTTCTCGCCCAATTCCCGGAGTTGCGCCGCATCATCAAGACCGACGTCGACGCCGCCTACGCCGGCGACCCGGCCGCGCGCAGCGTCGAGGAGATCATCCTCGCCTACCCGTGCGTGCTCGTGATCTCGCTCCAACGGCTCGCGCACGTGCTCTACCACCAGCGGGTGCCGCTGCTGCCGCGCATGCTCACCGAATACGGCCACGAGCGCACCGGCTGCGATATCCATCCCGGCGCCCAGCTGGGCAGCCACTTTTTCATCGACCACGGCACCGGGGTGGTGATCGGCGAAACCGCCCGTGTCGGCGCGCACGTCAAACTTTACCAGGGCGTGACGCTCGGCGCGAAGTCCTTCGAAGTCGACAACGAGGGCCGCCCGATCAAGGGCGTGAAACGGCACCCGGACATCGGCGACCACGTGACGATCTACGCCCACGCCACCATCCTCGGCGGCGACACCCACGTCGGCGCCCACTCCATCATCGGATCCAACGTCTGGCTGATGAAATCGATCCCGGCGGAGTCGGTCGCCTACTTCAAGGGCGACAACCTCGTCGTCCGTTCGCGGCGCAAGCAGGAGGCCCTCGTCGGCCAGGCCGTGGCGCTCGCGCCCGAACACACCTGGGAGATCTGACGCCGGCTCCCGTCCAACCGCGGCTGGCTCCGGGGACAAGTCGGCGCGCCGCGCGCCGCGGGCCGGAGCGCCCCGCCGGAGGGCGGCCGTTCCCGCGCGGCTCATGCCGCCACGCCGGGCGACGATAGTCCCAGAATTTCCGATACACTGCCGCAGAGACCGACGAAGGTTTCCTCCGCCAGCGCGAGCCGGCGCCCCTTGAGGTGCGCGACGCCCCACCGGCGCCGGAGTTTGCGCGCGCCGAGCGGCAGCGACACCAGCGATCCGCTCTCGAGTTCCTGCCGCGCGATCCAGGGCGCCAGCACCCCGGCGCCGATGCCGATCTTCACCAGCTCCTTGATCGCCTCCATGCTCCCGAGTTCGATGAAGTTCGTCAGCGAGATTTTCTCCTCCCGGAAATACTCGCTCACGAGCCGGAAGGTCTGGCTCGTCTTGTTGTAGAGCACGAGCGTCTCCGCCTCGATCGAGTCGCGCGGCGCGCCGTCGAGCTTCGCCCACGGGTGCAGCGGAGCCACGACAAAACACAGTTCGTCGTGGAAGAGCGGCACGAAGGTGAATTCGCCGCCGCTCCCTCCGGGCGGCTCCAGCACGATCGCCAGGTCGATGTGCCCCCCGCGCAGCAGTTCGAGCTGCTGGCCGTGGTCGCCCGGCTCGATGCGGATCACGCATTTCGGATAGCTCTGCCGGAACTCGCGCAACACCGTGGGCAGGATGTGCTGGCACGCGGTCGTGCTCGCCCCCACGCGCAGCCGGCCGTGGCCCCAGCGCGTGAGGGTGTCCAGTCCCGCCCGGGCCGACTCCATCTCGCGCAGAATTTTCTCCGTGTGCCGGAGGAATTGCTCGCCCGCCTGGGTGAGCAGCACCCGCCGGCCCATGCGGTCGAGCAACCGGCACCCGACATCCTCTTCCAGCGCCTTGATCGCGTGGCTCACGGCCGACTGGGTGAGAAACAAGTCCTTGGCGGCGAGCGTGAAGCTTCCGCGCCGGGCCAGAGCTGCAAACGCCTGCAGCTGCCGACTGTCGAGTGTCTCCTTCATGGATGAGTGGACTTCATTCCTGCGATGAAATGTTTGAAGAGCAGTAATCGCGCCAGCGCCGCACGCTGGCACAGCGGCGGCTCAATCGGGCGGCATGATCAACTCGGCCCCACCACCCCGCACCGCGGCCCCGGCCGCCGCCCTTCCACGCCCGCTCCGCGTCGGCTATCTCGCCCTCACCGATGCCGCGCCGTTCGTCGTGGCCCAGGAAAACGGTTTCTTTCGCCGTCACGGCATCCGCGTCGAACTTCGCCGCGAGATCGGCTGGGCCACGATCCGGGAAAAGATCATCTACGGTGAGCTGGATGCGGCGCATGCGCTCGCGCCGATGCTCTGGTCCGCCCAGCTCGGCCTCGGTTGCCCGCCGTGCGAGGTGCTCACCGCGCTCGTCCTCAGCCTGAACGGCAACGCCATCACCCTGTCCCGCGCGCTGCGCGAGGCGGGCGTCCGCGACCTCGCCACCTTGCGGGAGCACGCCCGCACCGTGCGCCAGCGCCAGCCCCTGAACTTCGGCGTCGTCTTCCCGTGGTCCTCCCACCACCTGCTGCTCCGCGCCTGGCTCCAGTCCGGCGGCATCGATCCCGACCGCGATGTCCGCATCGTCATCGTGCCTCCGGCGCAGATGTTCCGCAATCTCGCCGCCGGCACCATCGACGGCTACTGCGCCGGCGAACCTTGGAACTCCCTCGCGGTGCGCGAGAACGTCGGCTGGTGCCCGGCCTGGAGCGCCTCGCTCGAGCCCGGGCACGTCGAGAAGGTCCTCATGGTTTCCCGCCGGTTCGCCGAGAGCCGCGCCGCGGAGCACGGGGCGCTGGTCCGCGCCCTCGCCGAGGCCGCCGCATGGTGCGACGAACCGCAGCACCGCGAACCCCTCGCCGAGCTGCTCGGCGGCGCCGCCTACCTCAATTTGCCCGGCCGCGTGATCGCGCCGGCCCTGCTCGGCGCGTTCGCCTGCGACGCGCAGCGGATCGAGTCCGTGCCGGATTTCATCTCCTTCCACCGCCGCGACGCCGGCGTGCCCGCGCCGGAAAAGGCCGCGGCCCTCCAGCGCGCCCTGGCCTCGGCCGGCCTCCTGCCGGCCGCCGCCTCCGCCGACACCGGTCTGCCGCAGCGCCTCTTCCGGGCCGACCTGCACCGCGAATTCCTCAGCCACACTCTCCAACACCATGACCTCGCCTCAACCTGACGCCTCCGCCTCCTCAACGCGCCGCGCCCCGGCCGCCGTGCTGCCCCGTCGCCGCTGGATCGCCCAAGCCGCCGCCGGCACCGGCGCCGCGGCGCTCTGGTCCGCGCTCGGATCGCGGGCCTGGGCCGCCACCGCCGGCTCCGCCAGCGATGCGCCCGAATCGCCCAACGTGAGCTTCGGCATCATCGCCCTCACCGACTGCTCGCCCATCGTGATCGCCCACGAGAAGGGCCTCTTCAAAAAATACGGCATCAACTCGACGGTGACCAAGGGCGCCAATTGGGCGGCCATCCGCGACAACCTTTCGTCCGGCTCCATCCAGGCCACGCACATGCTCATCGGCATGCCGATCGCCTCCACCATGGGTCTCGCCGGTTCGCCCAAGAAACCGATGGTCATCCCCTGGCTGATGAACCGCAACGGCCAGGGCATTTCCCTGAAGAACGAATGGAAGGGCAAGGTCGGCGCCGACCCCAAGCTCATCAAGCCCTACGTCGACGCCGCCAAGAAACTCGGCGAACCGCTCACGTTCGCCATGACGTTCCCCCCCGGCACCCACGCGATGTGGATGCGCTACTACCTCGCGGCCGGCGGCATCGACCCCGACAAGGACATCAGCCTCATCACCGTCCCGCCCGCCCAGATGGTGGCCAACATGAAGATCGGCAAGATGGACGGCTTCTGCGTCGGCGAACCGTGGAACGCCCGCTCCATCGCCGACGGCATCGGTTTCACCAGCGTCGTCACCCAGGACATCTGGAAGGATCATCCCGAGAAGGTCTGCGCCTTCACGGAGGAATTCGCCGAGAAGAATCCGAAGACCGTGAAAGCGGTGCTGAAAGCGCTCCACGAAGCCAGCGTCTGGCTCGACGACTTCAACAACCGGCCCGAGCAGTGCGCCATCGTCTCCAAGGCCACCTACATCAACTGCGACCAGAAGACGATTCTCGGCCGCCTCCTCGGCGATCTCGACTACGGCGACGGCCGCAAGGTGAAGGACCAGTTCCCGATGCACTTCAGCCGCCGCAACTGCAACTACCCGCAGCCGAAGTTCGCGAAGTGGTTCATGTCCCAATACCGCCGCTGGGGCATGGTCACGGGCGTCCCCGACTACGAGGGCATCACCAAACGCGTCATGCGCGCCGACCTCTACGAGTCCGCCATGAAGGAGATCGGCTACACGCACGGCGGCCTCGACGACACGCCGGAAAAGCTCTTCGACGGCGCGGTCTTCGACCCGAAGAACCCCGAGGCGCACGCCGCGTCCTTCGCGGTCAAGTCGCTCAAGGGCTGAGCCTCCGTCGTGTCCTCCGCGCCGCACCGCCACCCGGTCCTTTCGGCCCTCCGCACGCCCGCCGTGTGGCGGCGCGCCGCGCTCATCGGTCTGCCCGTCGGTCTGCTCCAGGTCGCCGTCAACCAGGGCGACCACTGGCTCCGCCAGGAACTCACCGCCGGGGTTCTTCTCAAATCCGTCGTCTCCCCGCTCCTCTCCTTCGGCATCGCCTTCGCCTCCGCGACCGCGACCCATGCCGCGCAACTCCGCCGCCAACCTTCCTCTCCATGAACCGCATCAAGCTCGATTGGCTTCTCCTGCCGCTCGTCGGCATCGCTCTCGTCCTCGTCGTGTGGACGGTTTCCAGCGCCACCTGGGCCGGCAACCTGCCGTCGCCCGCCAAGACCTGGGAGTCCAGCCGCGACTACATTCTCCAGCCGTTCGCCAAGCGCGGCGAGATGGACCAGGGCATCCTCCGCTTCACCTGGTATTCCCTCGTGCTGGTCGCCCAGGGCTACGCGCTGGCTCTCCTCATCGGCACGCCGATCGGGTTCTGCCTCGGGCTCTCCAAGACCTTCACCAAGATCTTCGACCCCATCATCCAGATCCTGCGCCCGGTCTCCCCGCTCGCGTGGCTGCCGCTCGGGCTCGTGCTCTTCCTGAACACCGGCAAGGAGGCCGGCACCTACGGCGCCCTGTTCACCATCGCCGTCTGCTCCATGTGGCCGACGGTGCTCAACACCGCCGTCGGCGTGCGCGCCGTGCCGCAGGACTACCTCAACGTCGGCCGCGTGCTCAAGCTGTCGCGCTGGAAGACCCTCACCAAGATTCTCGTCCCGGCGACGCTGCCCTACATGTTCACCGGGTTCCGCCTCAGCCTCGGCATCGCGTGGCTCGTGATCGTCGCCGCCGAAATGCTCACCGGTCGGCCCGGCGTCGGCGGCTTCCTCTGGCAGGAATACAACGCCCTCATCTACGAGCACATCATCCTCTCGATCGCCACCATCGGCGTCGTGGGCTTCGTCCTCGACCGCCTCATGAGCCTGCTCGAGAGCCGCTTCAAGACCGCCTGACCGACCCGACCATGCCCTTCCTCGAACTGCACGGTGTCTCCAAGGGATTCGGCGGCCCGGCCGTCCTCCACGACGTCAACCTCACCATCGAGCGCGGCGAATTCGTCGCCATCGTCGGCTACTCCGGCTCCGGCAAGACCACCCTCATCTCCCTCGTCGCCGGCCTCCAGAAACCGGATACGGGCACCGTCCGCCTCAACGACCTCGACATCGTCGCCCCCGGCCCCGACCGGGGCGTGGTGTTCCAGAACTACAGCCTCCTGCCCTGGCTCACCGTCTACGAAAACATCTTCCTCGCCGTCGAACAGGTCTTCCCGAACTACGCGCCGGAAAAGAAGCGCCAGCACGTCGAAAAATACATCGCGATGGTCAACCTCACCCCCGCGCGCGACAAGCTCCCGCGCCAGCTGTCGGGCGGCATGCGCCAGCGCGTCAGCGTCGCCCGCGCCCTCGCGATGGACCCGCAGATCCTGCTGCTCGACGAACCGCTCTCCGCCCTCGACGCCCTCACCCGCTCGACCCTCCAGGACGAGATCGAGCGCATCTGGCAGGTCGACAAGAAGACCGTCGTGCTCATCACCAACGATGTCGACGAGGCGCTCCTGCTCGCCGACCGCATCATCCCCCTCACGCCGGGTCCGGGCGCGACGCTCGGCGAATCCGTGCCGGTCACGCTCGACCGGCCGCGCGACCGCAAGGCCCTCAACCACGACCCCGAGTTCAAGCGCCTCCGCGCCCTCGTCACCGCCCAGCTCCTCGGCTACGGCGCCCGGCGCAAATCCACCGTCACCCGCAAGCTCGTCCTCCCCGACATCCTCCCGGAGGACCTCGAGCTGCCGCGCACCGACCGCCGCCGCCCCCTGCGGCCCCAGGAGATCAAGAAAGAGGAAGTCACCGTCTCCGCCTGACGCGGGCTCCGGCCCGCCCTCCACCCGCCACCGTCGACCGCCACCACCATGTCCTCCTTCATCGAAATCTCCCAGCTCGGCAAATCCTACCCCACGCCGTCGGGCAAACCCGCCGTCATCGTCGAGCACTTCGACCTGAAGATCCGCAAGGGCGAGTTCATCACCCTGATCGGCCACAGCGGCTGCGGCAAATCCACCGTCCTCTCGATGATCGCCGGCCTCACCGACGTGACCTCCGGCGGCATCATTCTTTCCGGCAAGGAAGTCACCGGCGCCGGCCCCGACCGCGGGGTGGTCTTCCAGGCCCCGTGCCTGCTCCCGTGGCTGACCGCCTTCGAGAACGTGATGCTCGGCATCGACCAGGTCTACTACACCGCCGACCGCGAGGAGCGCCGCCAGATCGCGGAATACTACCTCTGCGTCGTGGGCCTCGCCGACGCCATGCACAAGAAGCCGTCCGAGCTTTCCCAGGGCATGCGCCAGCGTTGCGGCATCGCCCGCGCGTTCGCGCTCTCGCCCAAGATGCTCCTCCTCGACGAGCCCTTCGGCATGCTGGACTCGCTCACCCGCTACGAATTGCAGGAAGTCCTCCTCGATCTCTGGCAGAAGGACCAGAAGACCGCGCTCATGGTCACGCACGACGTCGACGAGGCCCTCTTCCTCTCGGACCGCGTCGTCATGATGACCAACGGCCCCGCCGCCACCGTCGGCGAGATTCTCGAGGTAAAATTCCCCCGTCCGCGCTCGCGGAAACAGCTGCTCGAGGACCCGCTCTACTATCAGCTCCGCGAGCAGCTCATCGGGTTTCTCGAGGAACGTTCGCACCACCGTCCCGCGCGGCCCGCCGCTCCGACCGACGGCCCGACGGGCCTCCGCGCCGGCGCCGCCGTCCCGCCCGCAGCGCCCCCGCTTCGCCGCTTTTTCAGCGCTCTCACGTCCGTCTGACCACCCGGCCGGCCCCGGGCCGGTCCGCGCCTACGTCTACTCCCGCCTCCCGCGCCCCGCCCGGCCGGGCCGGGGCTGCGCCATGCCCTTTTCCTTCGTCCTCACCATGACACCCACCACCAAGATCGCCCGACTCGCCGCCTTCGCCGCGCTGGCCGCCGCCTCCGCCGCGTCGGGCCTGGCCCAATACACGCCGTCGCTCCCCGCGCGGCCTTTCCCCGGCTACGCCAACGAACGCCTCCGCACCTCCGACCCCTACATGTCCGCCTGGGATATCGGCGTGAATGTCCGCGGGCGTCTCGAGGCGAAGGACGGCGCCGGCTTCACCGACTCCGGCCAGAATTGGGATTTCTCCACCAACCCTGCCTTCGATAACAACAACAGCTACTGGCTCACGCGCGTCATGCCCCGCGTCGGTTTCACCGGCAAGCGCTTCGCCGCCCTGGTCGAGGGCCGCAGCAGCTACTCGTTCGCCGACGAGCGTTTCGCCGCCGCCGGTCCCGGCAAGGGTCTCGCCGAGCGCGACGGTCCGCTCGACGTCCACCAGGCGTTCGTCTTCGTCGGCAACCACAAGGAGTTTCCCGTCTCCGCCAAGTTCGGCCGCCAGGAACTGGCCTACGGCGACCAGCGCCTCGTCGGCCATCTCCGCTGGAACAACAACGCCCGCACCTTCGACGCCCTGAAGGTCCGCTGGCAAAACGCCGTCTTCGGCGTCGACGTGTTCACCGGGGGCCTCGTCTACAACGATCACCACAACCTCAACCGCTCCCACGTCGGCAAGGACACCTTCTCCGGCGCCTACTTCAATTGGCCGACACTCGCCGCCAAGTCCGTGGTCGAGACCTACCTGCTCGCCCGCAACGTCTCCGCCGACGCCGCCGGCATCGATTTCAGCGGCGTGGCCGCCCCGTTCCGGCTCCCGGCGAAACAGGACCTCTACACCGCGGGCCTTCGCATCCGCTCGAAGCCCGGCGCCTACGGCGCCTGGGACTACGGCGTCGAGCTGATGCACCAGTTCGGCAACCGGGCCACCACTGCTCCCGCCGCCACTCCCGCCGCCGTGCGCGCCGCCGCGCGGCTCGACCACGACGCCTGGGCCGCGGTGCTGCAGGGCGGCTACACCTGGACCGACCACGCGTGGCAGCCCCGGCTCGCCGCCCTTTACAGCTACGCCTCCGGCGACAAGTCCGGCACCGATACCAAGAGCCAGACTTTCCAGAATCTCTTCGCGACGACCCACCTCCACTACGGCTACATGGATTTCAGCAGCCTGCAGAACCTGCACGATTTTCGTCTCACCTACGCCGTGAAACCGGCCACCAACATCAGCCTCGCCCTCGAGGGGCACGTCCAGGCCCTGGCGACGTCCGCGGACTTCTGGTATAACGTCGGCGGAGTTTTCCGCAACGCCGGCGGCTACGCCACCCGCGGCCACAGCAACCGTCTCGGCCGCGAACTCGACTTCATTGCCAGCTGGAATCCGATCCCGTCCACCCAGGTCGAGCTCGGCCTCAGCCGCTATTTCCGCGGCGCCTACATCAAGGAGTCCCTCGCCGATAACCTCGGCTCCAAGGACGCCAACTACCTCTACCTCCAGCTCACCTTCAATCTGTGAGTCAGCCGCCGGTCGGCGCGACCGCCGCTGCGTGCGGTTGAACCGACCGGACGCGGGCGGCGGTGCGGGGACCATGCCACGCACCGCCCCTCGCTCCTGCGCCACTCCGCGCTTCGGCAAACCCCGCGCCGCGGCAGCGTGGGCGCAGCGTTGGGAGTCGTTTGGCAAGGCCGAGGTCCGGCCGGGTGCCCGTGGCGCGGGTCCGGAGAATTGCTCGCCGCCTTCCGCCCGCCGCCGCCCATCGCCACGCGCCGCCGCAAAAAAACCGCGCCCGATTCGGGGCGCGGTTCGCAAACTGTCCGGTCGGGCAGGGCCCGCCGAATTACTTCTTGGCGTCGGCCTTCTTCTCGATCTTGCCGGAACCGCCGCACTTCGTGCAGTTGTTGCCTTCCTTGGCGGCGGCAACGCAGCAGCCGTGGGCGCAGGCTTTGCCTTCTTTGGCGGCGTTGGCGCAGCACTTGCCGGCCTTGTTTTCCGCTTTGTCGGCGGCGAAGACGAAACCCGCGGCGGCGAAAGAAAGCGCGACGAAGGCGAGGAGCGATTTGGAGGACTTCATGAGTTGATGTTTTGGGTTACTAACTGGTGCGGGCGGCGGGAGTCGAACCCGCCTCTCAGGCTTGGGAAGCCCACATAATAGCCGATATACTACGCCCGCGGGTTGGAGTGACGCGGGGATGCTTGCGAGGCCCGCGCCGCACCCGCAAGTGAAATTCCGCGGTTGATCCCCCGTGTTTTTACTACTGATACCCCCGCCGGCCCTCGAGGGCGCTTTTCAGCGTGACCGCATCCGCGTAAAGCACGCCGCCTCCGCTCGGCAGGCCGAAACCGATCCGCGAGACCTTCACGGCCCGCTCCGGCGGCAAGTGCTCCGTAAGGTAGTGGCAGGTCGCCTCGCCCTCGACATCGTTGGGCAGCGCGAGAATCAGCTCCGCCACCTCGCCCCGTTCGATGCGCTCCCGGAGCGACTCGAGGTTCAGGTCGCCCGGCCCGACGCCGTGGATCGGCGATAGCTTCCCGTGCAGCACATGGTAGGTTCCGCGGTGCGCGCCGCTCCGCTCCAGCGCCACCAAGTCGGGCACGTGCTCGACCACGCAGACGCAGGCGCCGTCGCGCCGCTCGTCGCCGCACACGCCGCAGAGTTCCCCCTCGGCAAGGTTGCCGCAACGCACGCAGCGTTTCACCGCCGCCGCCGCCTCCTGCAACGCCGCCACCAACGTCGGCAGACGGCCCGGTTTTTCCACCAACAGGTGCAGCGCGATGCGCTCCGACGAGCGGAAGCCCAGCCCGGGCAGCTGTTTCAGGTGTTTCTGGAGACGCTCGAACGCAGGAGTCATGGGACTTCACCCGCGCCCCGGCCGCCGGCGGCCGCTTCTGCGGTGGCCTGCCGCGAACGGTCGTGCGTGCGGTCCCGCTGGGTCATCCCGTCCATGTGCGGAGGCGCAAGGCGACGCCGCGCTCAGAACATGCCCGGCAGCTGGAACGCGCCGGTCACCTTCTGCATCTCCGCTTCGTTGTAGTCCTTCGACTGCTTGGCCGCGTCCTGCACCGCGGCGAGCACGGTGTCCGACACGAGCTTCGCGTCTTCCTTCAGGAATTCCGGGTCGAGCGCCAGCGAGAGAAACTTGCCGCTGCCGCTGATCTTGATCTTCACGGCGCCGCCGCCGCTGGTCACCTCGATCTCCTTCGCATCGAGCTGGGTCTGCAGCGCTTCGATCCCGCGCTTCATCTTTTCCGCCTGCTTAACGAGTTTACCGAGTCCGGCCATGGTGCGTGTGGGTTGGTTGGTTTGAAGGGAAAGTTCAGCGATCCGCCCCGGGCCGACGCGACAAAAAACTCTCGCACCCCTCGCGAAACGTCGGAAACCGCGGCGCCCAGCCCAGCACCGCCTTCAATCTGGTATTCGCGATCACCCGGTCCGGCGTCTGCCCGCGTCGCGCGGAAAGCGCCACCCCGGTGAAGCGCGGCGCCGGCACACCGAGCCGCGCCGACAGCCACGCCACGACCTCCGCCTTCGGGGTCGGGGCATCGTCGGCCCCGTTGAGGATGGCACTGGCCGCGGCGGCCGGCGCCACCCACGCCGCCCGCACCGCGCCCACGATATCGTCGCGGTGGATCAGATTCATCCGGTGCTCGCCGGTCCCGGCAGCCTCCCCTGCCCGCACCTGATCGACGAAGTGGTGCCGCTCCGGTCCGTAGATGCCCGCCAGCCGCAGCACGAACCAGCGCGCGCACACCCCGGGGCCGGCGTCGGCGAGGCGCCGCTCCGCCTCCCGCAGGATCGCCCCGCGCTCCCCGGCTCCGTCCGTCGGCGACGCCTCCGTCACGACCGCACCGTCCCCCTGGGGATAGACCGACGTGCTGCTCGTGTAGACGATCGTGTCCGCCCCGCCGCAGCCGCGCGCCCACGCCACCGTCGACTCCATGCCTCCGACGTAACTGTGCCGATAGGCCTCGAGGCCGCCGCCTCCCGAGCTCACGCAATTCAACACCAGCGCGCCCGCCCCCGGGATCCGCCCGTGCCAAGTGTCCCCCGCGAGGTCAGCCACCACCGTCGCGATGCCTTCCCTCGCCAAACCGTCCGCGACCCCCGCGTTGCGCGTCAGCGCCGTCACCCGCGCCCCGTCGGCCAGCGCCGCCCGGGCCACCGCCGTGCCCACGTAGCCGCAGCCCAGCACGACCACGGATCTTCCGGAAAGTTTTCGTTGGGCAGGCACGTCCATCGCTGCTCAATGGAGGACATGCGCACGGTTCTCGCAATCTTGCCGGAGGGATTTGAGGAACTCGAAGCGGTCGCCCCCGTCGACCTGCTGCGCCGGGCCGGCGCCGCCGTGACGGTCGCCGCGCTCGGCGAATCGACCCGCATCGTCGGGCGCAATGCCCTCGTGCTCACCGCCGACACCACCCTCGGCGCCGTGCTGGCAAGCTCACCCGCGCCGTCCTTCGATTGCATTTTTTTGCCCGGCGGCCCCGGCGTGAAACACCTGCGCGCCGACCCGCGGGTCATTGCCTTGGTCGCCGCCCAGGCTGCGGCGGGCCGTTATGTCGCCGCGATCTGCGCCGCGCCCACCGTCCTGCTGGACGCCGGCATCCTGCGCAACCGGCGGTATACCGCGCATACCTCGGTGGCCGCCGAACTGCCCGCCCGCCTCGCCGCCGAATCGAGCGTCGCCGACGGACCGATCCTCACGTCCCGCGGCGCCGGGACCGCGATCGATTTCGGCCTGCTGCTGGTCGAAACCCTCTTTTCTCCGCCGGCCCGGGATGAAATTGCCCGCTCAATCTGCGCCTGACCGAGCGCAACCCGTGCTCCTCCAAGCTCCAGCCGCCCCGTGAAAACCGGGCGAAATAGGCTTTGCTACCGTAGGGTATTCTCCCCAGTTAGAGACGTTCGACCCTAAGTCGGCTCTCCGCCGCTGCGGTCGCTCCCGCCTCCGGGAAGCGACGCGGCGAAGCTATGTCCGACCTTCGAAACATCAGGCAGTTATGTGCGGCATAGCCGGTATCATCGCCTCCGACCTCGCGCCGACCGTGCGGGCGCAAGCCGTTGAACGGATGTGCGCGTCGATGGTGCATCGCGGCCCCGATGACTCCGGCTGCGTTTCCGTGGAGGGCGCCACCCTCGGTATGCGTCGTCTGGCGATCTTCGATCCCGCCAACGGTCGTCAGCCGTTTGTCTCCCCCGACGGGCGCTATTCCCTCGTTTTCAACGGCGCGATCTACAACTACCGCGCGCTGCGCGGCGAACTCGCCGCCGATTGGACGTTCCGCACCGACTGCGACACCGAGGTCCTGCTCGCCGCCTACGCGCGCTGGGGCTACGAGTGCCTCCCGCGGCTGCGCGGCATGTTCGCGTTTGCCGTTTGGGACCGCGACACCCGCACGCTGCTGTTCGCCCGCGACGCCCACGGCATCAAGCCCCTCTACTTCCACCACGCCGGCGACCGACTCGTTCTCGC
>JACCDS011085434.1_pt1 | contig 31763 bp, 34 predicted proteins | sample 7446441 | NCBI WGS metagenome assembly JACCDS01 (sample SAMN15323445, study PRJNA562643) | freshwater metagenome | isolation source: river surface water | place: USA:Blue River Watershed | collected 2017-08-17
GGCAGACATCGACGCAATCCGTATAACGGCAGCGGATGCAGGATTCGGTAACAACGTGGGTCATGAGGCCAGTCCTATCTGTTCTTGAAACGGGGGGATTCGCAAAGCCTTGTATTTTAAGGCAAACAACCCCCTTCAACAAACTCGCCTTAGATGATTTTTGAATATGCTAATAAGCCGCCCGCACCGACGGCCAGCCTCTGTACGTGATGCCAGTCTTGAATTATTTGCACCACCGGCCTGAAATCAAATCACGCCGCAGCGAGGCTATGAAATGCATCCGGCCAGGTCAGCTGCGCTAGAATCAGCGCACCGTTTTCCGAGGAGACCATGGATACATCCGCCGCCCGCGCCGCGATTTTCGGCCGCATTCGTCAAGCCCAGAACCGTCCGGAACAGCCGACTCAGGCCGAACTCGACCAGGTGCAGCAGTATCTGGCCCATCATGCGTCCGGTCCGCGCCCGGACATCGGCGACGATCTGGTGGCGCGTTTCCGGCAGCAGGCCGAGCGAACTTCGCAGACGCTGCATCGGGTCGACACGCTGGAGGACGTGCCAGCAGCGGTCGCGCGTTACCTGGCAGGCCTGGGTCTGGCGCCGCAGGCGATTGCCTGGCGCACGCTGCAGAGCCTGCCCTGGCAGCAGGCCGGTATTGCCGTTGAATTCCGCAAGCCCGTCAATGAGGACATGGTGGGTGTGACCGGCTGCTTCTGCGCGGTCGCCGAGACCGGCACCCTGATGCTGCTGTCCGGGCCAGATACCTTCTCGTCGGCCGCGCTGTTGCCGGAAACGCATGTTGCGATCGTTCCGGAATCGCGTATCGTCGGCTCGATCGAAGATGCGTTTGCACTGGCCAAGAAAGAGCGCGGTGAACTGCCGCGTGCGACCAATTTCATCTCCGGCCCCTCGCGCACCGGCGACATCGAGCAGACTATCGTGCTCGGCGCGCACGGCCCGTATCGCGTGCATGTGATCCTGATCGCCGGAGCGTGAGCCGATGAAGCCCCGGATTCTGGTTTCCCGCGCCACTTTTCCTGAAGCGATCGAGCTGTTGCGCCAGCATTTCGACGTTGAATACAACCAGCAGGACGAGGTCTGGGGGCCGGACGAGCTCAAGCGTCGGCTGCAGGGCAAGCTCGGGGTGCTGTCCAATCCGGCCGATCGTTTTTCCGCCGACGTGTTCGCCGCGGTACCGGGGCTGAAGGCTGTCTGCAATATCGCGGTCGGCTATAACAATATCGACGTGCCGTCAGCGACCGCTGCCGGCGTGATGGTGACCAATACGCCCGATGTGCTGAACGAGACCACCGCCGACTTCGGCTGGGCGCTGATGATGGCGGCCGCGCGCCGCATCACCGAGGGCGAGCGTTACATTCGTGCGGGCCAGTGGGACAAATGGCGCTTCGACGCCTTCCTCGGCGCCGATGTGCACGGCGCGACACTGGGCGTCATCGGCATGGGCCGCATCGGTCAGGCAATCGCGCGCCGCTCAAGCGGCTTCAACATGACAGTGATGTACAACAACCGCTCGCGGCTCTCGCCCGAGCTGGAAAAGAACGCGAACAACGCGCAGTACGTCGAGCGCGACGAATTGCTGCGCAGCGCCGACCATGTGGTGCTGGTGCTGCCCTATTCGGCCGACACGCATCACACGATAGGCGCGCGCGAATTGTCGCTGATGAAGCCGACCGCGACGCTGACCAACATTGCACGTGGCGGCATCGTTGATGATGCCGCGCTCATCGATGCCCTCAAAAAGGGAACCATCGCCGCTGCCGGACTGGACGTGTTCGAGAACGAGCCGGCGCTGAACCCGGGTTTCCTCGAGCTCGACAACGTTGCGCTGACGCCGCACATCGGGAGTGGCTCGCGACCGACGCGGGTGGCGATGGCGATCTGCGCCGCCGAAAACCTGATCGCTGCACTCTCGGGAGATCGGCCGCCCCATCTGCTGAACCCCACCGTCATTGCTGCCTGAAGGAGTCCGCATGTCCGACATTACGCTGGTCGAGAACCATACGCTGACGATGGTGCAGGCGCGCGAAGTGGCGCAGCAGGTCGCCGATCAGATGCAGGCCGATTATGAGGTCGGCTATGCGTGGGAGGGTGACGTGCTGAGTTTCAAGCGCAGCGGCGTATCCGGCACGCTGGCGCTGAGCGATGGACGCGCGCAACTTGATATCACGCTCGGTTTCATGCTGAAGGGTTTCCGCAAGAAGATCGAAGAGCAGGTTGGCCGCAACATGCACAAACTGTTTTCGGCCGGTGCGGCGAGCGAGGCCTGATTGACCGGGACGTGACACGTCGGCGAGGCGTGGCACGCGGCGCGGACGGCCTGGCGGCTGCAGACTCTTGCCGCCGGCGTATCCGCGAGGTGGAGTCAGTGACGCTGGTTCAGGGCGGGTTGATCGATGAGGTTCAACCGGTGCACCAGATCAGACACCCAGCAGTTCAACGTCAAAAATCAGCGTCGCATTCGGCGGAATTACACCGCCTGCGCCGCGCGCGCCGTAGCCGAGCGCCGACGGAATCACCAGCCGGCGCTTGCCGCCGACTTTCATGCCCTGCACGCCCTGATCCCAGCCCTGAATCACGTGACCTGCGCCGAGCGGGAATTCAAAGGCTTCGTTGCGATCGACGCTCGAGTCGAATTTCGCACCCTGGCTGCCGTCCGGGTTTTGCAGCCAGCCGGTGTAATGCACGCTGACATAATTGCCGGCGCGCGCTTCTTCGCCGCTTCCGACCGTCAGGTCTTCATATTGCAGGCCGGTCGAGGTCATGGTCATAGACATGGTGTTTCCTTGCTGATGAAAGAGCCAGATATTCTAGCAGCCGGTCGATGCCGTCCGCGCGGACCTTCCCTATAATCCGGCAAACGACTGGATTCCGATGACCTCCCTGGCAACCACTCTCGCTATCTCTCTGTATCGTGCGCTGTTGTCGCAATTGCATCCGCGCATGCTGATGCTGACCCTGCTGCCGCTCGTCATCGCGATCGTGCTTTGGGGTCTTGCGCTATGGCTCGGACTACAGCCCCTGATCGACCAGCTGCACGCATGGTTCGCCGATTACGACCTGTTCCGCTCAGCCGGCGCGATGCTCGACTCGCTGGGCCTGTCGGGCGTGCGCGGGTTGCTGGTGCCGCTGCTGGCGATGTGGCTGCTGCTGCCGTTCATGATCCTGACGGCGCTGGTGCTGGTGGGATTGTTTGCGATGCCCGCGATCGGCCGTCATGTCGCACAGCGCCACTATCCGCAGCTCCAGCTCCGTCATGGGGGCTCACTGGCCGGCAGCCTGTGGGTGTCGCTGAGTTCCTTTGCCGGCTTCATCGTGTTCTGGCTGCTGACGCTGCCGCTGAATCTGGTACCCCTGTTCGCGCTGTTCGTGCAGCCCTTGTTATGGGGCTGGCTCGCTTACCGCGTCATGAGTTATGACGCACTGGCCGAATATGCCGATGCCGAAGAGCGGCGCGCGATTGTGCGGTGTGAGCGCTGGCCGCTGCTCGCGATCGGCGTGGCCACCGGCAGCCTGGGCGCGGTGCCGGGGCTGCTGTGGCTGGGCGGCGTGGTGTCGGTGATTTTTTTTCCTGTGCTGGCGACTGCCGCGATCTGGCTGTATCTGCTGGTCTTCGTATTCAGCGGCTTGTGGTTCCAGTACTACTGCCTTGAGGCGCTTGCGCGGCTGCGCAGCGTACCGCTGTCGTCGGCCGATCCGGCGCGCGTCATCGATATTCCCCCGAACAATCACTGAGAGAACCCATGGCATTCGGCATCATCATCATTGGCGACGAGATCCTGTCCGGCCGCCGCACCGACAAGCATCTGGCAAAAATCATCGAGCTGCTCGGCGAACGCGGCCTCACGCTCGGCTGGGCCGAATATATCGGCGACGATCCGCAGCGGATCACGGCAACGCTGAAACGTGCGCTCGACGGCGGCGACATCGTGTTTTCCTGTGGCGGTATTGGCGCGACGCCGGATGATCACACGCGGCAGTGCGCTGCGGCTGCGCTCGGCGTTTCGCTGGCGCTGCATCCGCAGGCCCGGACCCTGATTCAGCAGCGCATCGTCGAGATGGCCGAGGGCGATCCGGCGAAGGCGGACCTGAATTCGCCGGAAAACCTGCACCGGCTGAAGATGGGTGAGTTCCCGATCGGTGCGGAAATTATCCCGAATGCCTACAACCGGATTCCAGGGTTTTCAGTACGCGGCACGCAGGGTGGGGCGCTGCACTTCGTACCAGGCTTCCCGGTGATGGCCGCGCCGATGATGGCATGGGCACTGGATCACCATCATGCGTATCTGTTCCATTCGGTGCCCCATCTGGAAAAAGCCGTGATCGTCTATGACGGTATTGAATCCACGCTGACGCCGCTGATGGAGGCAATTGAGGCGGAGTTCGACGGCGTGAAAGTGTTCAGCCTGCCGAGCGTCGCCTCGGAAGGCCGACGACGGCAAATCGAGCTGGGCGTGAAGGGCGCGCCTGAGGCGGTCGAGCGCGCTTACCTGCGCATGCTGGAAGGGCTGGAGGCACTACGACAGGAGTATGTGACGGGGTGAATGGTCCCGCGCCGTGGACTTGGCTGAGGCCGTCCCGGCGCAAGCAGGCATGCGTTGCACCGGGCCGCGCTTCTCACTTCTCACTTCCCACTTCTCACGTCGCTGCTTTGCCCTGATCCAGCAAGCCCTGCCGGCGGATGAACGCAATCACCTCGTCCACACCTTCGCCCTTGCGCAGGTTGGTGAACACAAATGGCCGTTCGCCACGCTGCTTCTTCGCATCGGCAGCCATGATGTCGAGGTTGGCACCGACATGTGGCGCGAGATCGGTCTTGTTGATGATCAGCAGGTCCGAGCGCGTGATGCCGGGCCCGCCCTTGCGCGGTATCTTTTCTCCGCCGGCCACGTCGATCACGTAGATCGTCAGGTCGGACAGCTCGGGGCTGAAGGTGGCTGCAAGATTGTCGCCGCCGGACTCGACCAGGATCAGGTCGAGATCGGGGAAGTCGGCGCTCATGCGCGCGATCGCCTCAAGATTGATGGACGCATCCTCGCGTATCGCCGTGTGCGGACAGCCGCCGGTCTCGACGCCCATCAGGCGTTCGGCTGGCAGCGCGTCGGCACGCAGCAGGATTTCCATGTCTTCCTTGGTATAGATGTCGTTGGTGATCACTGCCATGTCATAGTGATCGCGCATTTTCTTGCAGAGCATTTCGCACAGCGCGGTCTTGCCGGAGCCGACCGGGCCGCCGATGCCTACGCGCAGGGGATTCGAGAGGGTCATCAGTGTTCTTTCAGAGAGTCATTGATACGGATTCAGGAACGATACAGGCGCGAGTACTGGACCTCATGCTGCATCGACAGCAGCGACAGTCCCGGCGACCAGTTCGACAGTTCATCGTCGGGGAGCGCGCGTGCGATGACCGCGGCTTGCTCGATCTGCGCTCGCAGTGACAACAATAATCGCTGGCCAGCGACCTGACCGAGTGGTACGGATTTGACGCAGGCAAGGACCTGGTTTTCTGCCCATGAAAACAGCATGCCGAGCAGCGCATCCTTAGCGGGCACCTCCAGCGCGATCGCGGCCGCGGCCAGCGCGGTCGGGAAGGGAATCTCGGGCAGTGCCGCCAGCAGCGCGAGCACCTCGGTTGCCTGTGGCGTCAGTTCCGGCAACAGCTTGCCCAGCGAGTAGCCCATCTGCACCGTCTCGGCGCGGAACTCCGCGCTGTCTCGCGATGCAAGGAACCACTCGGTCCAGTAGCGCACCTGCTCAGTGTCGCGCTTGGCGAACGCCTGCAGCAGACGCCAGCTGACCGGCGCCTCGAATCGCGCCACCACCTGGTCGAGCATGTCGGCGATCCAGGCGCGCGCGCCGGCTTCATCGCGTACGAGGCCCCGCTCCATTGCTGCTTCCAGTCCTTGCGAGTAGCTGTATGCGCCCACTGGCAGCGACGGGCTGCATAGCTGCAGCAAAGGCAGCAGTGATGATGGCATCACCGAAGGCATCATCAAGACACGTCGCCGGGGCGGTGAATTTTCTGTCGCAGCGGTATCGGGGCCAGTGGATGATGCGCATCGCCATGATGATGGTGACCGCCGCCATAGGCACCGGACTCGGGCTCGAACGGCGCCTCTTCTTCGACGACGTTCGCGCCAAGACCGGCGAGCATGTCTTTCAACACCGGATCCCTGCGAATACGCAGCCAGCCGTCACCGACCTGCGCTTGCGTATGCCGGTTACCGAGATGGAAAGCGCAGCGCAACAGTCCTTGCGGCGACGCACAGTCGACGCGATAAGTTGCTTCGGGTGCGGCCTTGATCCTGACGATACGGCCATCATCCCCCTTGAGCAGATCGCCGTCACGCAGCACGGTGCCACGCACGGTCAGTACGGCGACTTCCTCGCCGGAGGCGAGGGCGGCACGTAGCCGGCTTTTTTCGCGGAGTTCATAAGGCAGGATCAGTTCGTCGTCGATCCGGTCGGCCTGGTTTACTTTGGTGTGAAGGGTAAGCATTGCTGGGTTCTGTGGTTTATCGGGCATGGATCCTGGCCTGCGCCGGGATGACAAAGTTTGGAGCCGACAGCCTGTTCACGGCCTCTGACAGAACGGCGCCAACGTCGTTGCGCCGTCTTGTCGTACATTCATTGTCATGTGCGCCTGATGGTCATCAGGCGCAGGCCGAAACCTGGTATCTCGCCGCGTATCGACAATCAAAACAGAAAATACCGTTGCGCCAACGGCAGCACCGTCGCCGGCTCGCAGGTCAGCAGCAGCCCGTCGGCACGCACCTCGTAGGTTTCCGGGTCGACTTCCATGGTCGGCGCATAACCGTTGTGGATCATGTCGGACTTGCGCAGCGTTCGCATGCCTCTGACCGCGGCGACCGGCTTGTTCAGCTTCAGCGTTTCTGCGATGCCGGCATCGAAGGCGGCCTGTGACACGAAAGTGAACGAGGTCTTCAGTCCGCCGCCGTATGCACCGAACATCATCCGGTAATGCACCGGCTGCGGCGTCGGAATTGACGCGTTCGGATCGCCCATCTGCGCGGCGGCAATCATGCCGCTTTTCAGGATCATCGACGGCTTCACGCCGAAGAAGGCCGGCTTCCAGATCACCAGGTCGGCCAGCTTGCCCACTTCGATAGAGCCGACCATGTGCGAGACGCCGTGTGTGATCGCCGGGTTGATCGTGTACTTTGCGATATAGCGTTTCACCCGGAAGTTGTCATTGCGCGATGAATCCTCCGGCAGGGCGCCGCGCTGCAGCTTCATCTTGTGCGCGGTCTGCCAGGTGCGCAGGATGACTTCGCCGACTCGACCCATCGCCTGGGAGTCGGACGACATCATCGAGATGGCGCCCAGGTCGTGAAGGATGTCTTCGGCCGCGATGGTCTCGCGGCGGATGCGCGATTCCGCGAACGCGATGTCCTCGGTAATTGCTGCATCGAGATGGTGGCAGACCATCAGCATGTCGAGATGCTCGTCGAGCGTGTTCACGGTATACGGACGGGTCGGGTTGGTCGACGACGGCAGCACGTTAGCCTGCCCGACCGCTGCGATGATGTCCGGCGCATGGCCACCGCCGGCGCCCTCGGTATGGAAGGTGTGGATGGTCCGGTCCTTGAATGCGGCCAGCGTGTGTTCGAGAAAACCACCTTCGTTCAGCGTATCGGTATGGATCGCGACCTGTATGTCCATCTTGTCCGCGACGGACAGGCAGTTGTCGATGGCTGCAGGTGTCGAGCCCCAGTCTTCGTGCAGTTTCAGGCCGATCGCACCGGCGCGGATCTGTTCTTCCAGCGGCAGCGGCAGGCTGACGTTGCCCTTGCCGAGAAAGCCCAGATTCATCGGGAAGGCATCCGCTGCGGCCAGCATCGAGTGAATGTGCCATCGCCCCGGCGTGCAGGTGGTCGCGGCCGTACCGACAGCCGGGCCGGTGCCGCCGCCGATCATCGTGGTCACGCCCGACATCAGCGCTTCCTCGATCTGTTGCGGGCAGATGAAATGAATGTGGGTGTCGATGCCGCCCGCAGTGACGATCATGCCTTCGCCCGCGATGATCTCGGTAGCGCCGCCGATGGCCATCGTCACGTTCGGCTGAATATCCGGGTTGCCGGCCTTGCCGATGGCAGCGATGCGGCCGGTCTTGATGCCAATGTCGGCCTTCACGATGCCCCAGTGATCGACGATCAGCGCGTTCGTGATGACGGTGTCCATCACATCGCGATGCGGCAGTTGCGACTGCCCCATGCCGTCGCGGATCACTTTGCCGCCGCCGAATTTCACTTCCTCGCCATAGGTGGTGTGGTCGTGTTCGACTTCGATCACCAGGTCGGTGTCGGCCAGGCGGATGCGATCGCCCGTGGTGGGGCCGAACATTTCGGCATAGGCCCTGCGAGAGATCTTGCTCATGCCTTCGCCTCCTTCAGTTTGCCCATGACCTGGCCGTTAAAGCCATAGACCTTGCGCTCCCCGGCGAGCGCGACCAGTTCGACCGTGCGTTCCTGGCCGGGCTCGAAGCGCACCGCCGTGCCGGCCGCAATGTTGAGCCGCATGCCGTAAGCCAGATTGCGATCGAATTGCAGCGCGGGATTGGTTTCGAAGAAGTGAAAGTGCGAGCCGACCTGAATCGGACGGTCGCCGCTATTGGCGATCGTGACTGTCACGGTCTTGCGGCCGGCGTTCAGTACGATGTCGCCATCCTCGATGAACATTTCGCCTGGAATCATCGTTGCGCTCCGTCGTTCAGGGTATGGGGTGATGAACGGTGACCAGCTTGGTACCGTCCGGGAAGGTCGCTTCGACCTGGATGTCGGGAATCATGTCGGCCACGCCCGCCATCACGTCATCGCGGCTGAGGATACGAGTACCCTCGGACATCAGCTCGGCAACGGTCTTGCCGTCACGCGCGCCTTCCATGATGGCTGCGGTGATCAGCGCGACGGCTTCCGGATAGTTCAGTTTCAGTCCGCGCGCGCGCCGGCGTTCGGCGAGCAGCGCGGCAGTGAAAATCAGCAGCTTGTCTTTTTCTCTCGGTGTCAGTTCCATTTGCTTGTCCTCACTGGAGGGTCCATGTTGGGGGCAACAGTGTTCATCATCAGGTATGCCAGATACGCAGGAGTGCTGCCTCGCGCGCCAGCAATGCCGGTCGCAGCAGTCGCCACGCGGCCAGCATCACGGTGCGCGCTGTCTCGCTCGAATTGCCAAGATATCGCACGATGGTCGCGCTCTTCATTTGCGTTGCACCGAACAGGCCCCGACCACCGCTGGCCTGTTCGCAGGTGTCGCGTAGCGCCGTCATCAATGAGGCGGATGGCGCCAAGCCGACGGCGACCAGGTTCCCACAGACGGTGTGTCCACCCAAGGCCAGCGGCGAGTCCATTTGCCGGCTGCCACCGGCCAGCAGGCCTTGCTCAAGCCACACTGGTCGTCCGTCGCGCAGGATCTTCATCTGTTGGCGGACACGTCCGCTCGCGAAGCGCTCGCCGGATGCCGTGCGGCCGAAGCAGAGTATCTCGCAGCCGAGGTAACGAGCGTCGCCGTGCAGGTCGACCGTCGTGTCGAGCGTGACGTCGGCGTTGTCAAAGAAGATGGTTTCCTGCGGCAGCCATTCGAGCGCAGCACCGGCGTCCACCTGCAAGCGGATCCGCTGCACTGACTGACGTCCGTTCGAGCGATACCATTTTGCCGCACCCGGCGTGGAAATCAGCGCGTGCGCACCACCGGCAGCGTGAATGTCGATGCGTAGCTCGTCGCCGCCGACCACGCCCCCCGGCGGATGAACGATGATGGCATGACAGGTGGCCGGTCCTTCCGGATAGAGTGCTTTTTGAACGCGCAGCGGTCCGAAGTGCTCGCGTCGCGTCAGCCGCGTGGTGGCGTGATCGCGCGTAAAGCCGAGTGACAGCGTTGCCAGCATGGGCTCAGGCGCGATGGCCGCTGAAGCGATCGTTCGTGCCGGACTGTCGGCGGCAGTGAGTGTCATCGAAGGTGGCTGCGCGCTGTGCAGCTCAGGGTGAGCATACGCTGTCGTTGTTGTCTTACCGGGCATCGGGATTGGAAAGGCGAAGGCCGGTTTTGCAAAGCACCAACTGTACCATGCGCGAATCGTTGCTACGCTCGCGTACGGTCGTGCGTGAGTGCACCGTGCGAGTGCGCAACTTGGGTGGCTTGACTTGATTTGGTGCACCAGGTGCCTCTGACAGAGCGCCGCTGACGTCATTGCGCCGTCTTGCCGTAGCGGTCGATTTGTCGGCGACGGCGCGCCTGACCATTGGCGCTCTGTTCGCCGCGCTAAGCCACCGGGCGGGTACGGCGCAGGACAGCCAGCGCCATTTTCAGCAGGTAGACCATGATCAGTGTGCCGGCCAGGTCACCGACGAACATCACGGACCAGCCCTGCAGGAAGTCGGTGAAGAAGCCACGTGCCGCAAACCAGAACGAATGCAGGAAGGAACTCGCCAGCGCGTAGACCAGCGCGAGAATGCCGAGTCCGCCCGCGCTCAGTTTGTGTAATGAGGCCGACATGCCCAGCTTGAGCGCGGCACGATAGGCAAGATACGGCGCGCCTGCGGAGATAAAGGCGGCGCCGAACTGCGTGAGGGGATCCATCAGGCCATCGCGAACATAGGCAATCAGCAGCGAGGCGAGCAGCAGGCCAATCGCCCCTTCACCCGCAAACAGCAGCGTACACAGCAACCTGAGGCCGGCAGGCAGGAAGATCCAGTTGGCGCCATCGTGCAGGGCAGTCATGCCAAACAGCCAATCATTCAGCCAGAAAAAGCTGAAATAAAGCACTGCCGAGAGGACGACCGAAAGGACTTGAAGCAACGTCATTATTTCTTGTTGAAAAGGTAAGGCATTAAGACATGCTTTACTGAATCAAAATTGACTGGCCCACTGCGCCCAGATGCCTACCAGTATTATTCGTGCGGTAGACAACTAGAAACCCTTGGATCATATGCCTATCGCTGCACTTGTGAAGTGCAATTTGGAAAAAAAACGGCTGGCACTTCTCGCGGACACCCAAAGTCCGGAGAGGCCAGCCGTGAGCGAGGCCGACGACGGTCAGTGGCGGCCGCTGCTGATGCGTGTGGTCGCGGACTGAATATTCGATTCGATCGTATCGAAGGCGACCTTGGCCGATTTGTTCAGTTGCGCATAGCTGGAACTCATGTTGTCGATGGCCGACTTCATCATCGCCAGCGTGGTCTCGGAGCCGGCCGGCGCCATGCCGGCCAGGCCATCGAGCAGGGTGACCATCTGCCGGGTGCTGGCCGTGAGCTGTGTCTCGGCGACGCGCGACAAGTCGTGGTGTGCATCCGATGCGATGCTCGACAGGTGGCGCCCGTAGGTGAGCGCGATGTCCGCCTGCGGCTGTGCCTGGCTGCTGGCGAGGCTGAAGAACTCCTGCGGATCCTTGGCGGCCAGCAGGTGCTGGGCACTGCCGATCGATGCATCAAGGCTGGCGCGAGTTGCCTGCAGGTTCAGGCCGACGAGTTTTTCCACGCCGGCAAGCAGGGAACCCGCGATCGACGTCGCCAGCTGCAGTTGGTTGTCCAGTTGCGTGCGTGCGGCCGTGGCCAGTTGTTCGGTTGAGTTAATCATGGGAACTCCTCAAAGGCGTGAATGGGAGGATCGTCGAGCGATCGTTCATGTTGCAGTGCAGCGCGCGAGATTGTGGTTCTCTACCCAAGGGCTGTCAAGGAAAATTATTGCGATGCATCAATTTTTGACTTCGACCGGCGAAGGCATTGTCGCGCTTCGACGTGACGCAAGGCTGCTTGCGCGATCGCGTGGTGGATTCAGAGGACTGTGCCGATGAAAGCGTATTACAGCGACTGTTTCGTGCTGCCCTTGCCGGAAGGGCATCGCTTCCCGATGCGGAAGTACCGGATGCTGCGCGATCTGGTCGCCGAGTATCTGCCTGATGTCACGCTGGACGAGGCGCCGCACACGACCGATGGCGTGCTGGCGCTGGCGCATCACCCGCACTACATCCAACGCGTCGCAACTGGCGCGCTGACCGCTGCCGAGCAGCGCGCGATCGGTTTCCCGTGGTCGCCGGAGATGGTCGAGCGCTCACGCCGTTCGTCTGGCGCGACGATCGCCGCCTGTCGGTCCGCGTTCTCCGATGGCGTGGCGGTCAACCTGGCCGGCGGCACCCATCATGCGCATGCCGATCACGGCGAGGGCTTCTGCGTGTTCAATGACGCCGCGATCGCGGCGCGGCTGATGCAGGCGGAGCGCCGTGCATCGCGCGTGGCCATCGTCGATCTCGACGTCCACCAGGGGAATGGCACGGCGGCGATTCTGGCGCGTGACGACTCGGTATTCACGCTGTCACTACACGGCGAGAACAATTATCCGTTTGCGAAAGCCGTCAGTGACCTCGATATTTCACTGCCTGACGGCACCGGTGACGATGCCTACCTGGCGCAGCTGGATGGCGCGCTGGCGCAGTTGTTTGCCCGCTTCGATCCGCAATTGATTATTTATCTTGCCGGCGCCGATCCGCACGAAGGCGACCGGCTCGGTCGTCTGAAGCTGACGACCGCCGGACTCGCTGAACGCGATCGCCGTGTGCTTCAGGCTGCCAGTACGCACGGGCTGCCGGTAGCGATTGCGATGGCGGGCGGTTATGGCCGGGACATCGAACAGACCGTTGCCGTTCATCTGCAGACGGTCGGTATCGCCGCCAGTCATTGCCACAGGGAGCCGGCGTGAACAAGCAGTCGACCCTGGAGCGCAATGTGCTGTCGGATGTCGTGATGCCGCTGTTGTTCGTCCTGATCTGGAGCACCGGCTTTATCGTCGCCAAGTTCGGTCTGCCGCATGCGCCGGCATTGACCTTCCTGCTGCTGCGTTACAGCGGTGTGCTGCTGGTACTGGTGCCGCTGCTGTTCCTGATGCGCGCTCCGTGGCCGCATGCGCACGCATGGCATATCGCGGTCGCCGGTGTGCTGGTGCAGGCGGGTTATCTGTCCGGCGTCTGGGGGGCGATCAAGCTCGGTATGCCGGCCGGCCTGTCGGCACTGATCGTCGGTTTGCAGCCCCTGCTGACCGGCTTTGGGGCGTCACTGGTGGGCGAGCCGGTCACTCGGCGGCAGTGGACCGGACTGCTGCTCGGCTTGTTCGGCGTGGCGCTGGTCGTGATGGAAAAGCTGACGCCAACCGGCGCTTCGATACTGAATGTGCTCTTGTGCCTGATCGCGCTGTTCTCAATCACGGCCGGCACCATGTACCAGAGGCGCTTCTGTCCGCGTTTTGATTTGCGCAGTGGCGCGGTGATCCAGTTTTCCGCCTCGGCGCTGGTCACGCTGCCATTCGCCATCTGGCTGGAAGACCTGACGCCCGCGCTGGCCGAAGTAGAATGGACGCCCGATTTTCTGCTCGCTCTGGCCTGGTCGGTGCTGGCCTTGTCGATCGGAGCGATGTTCCTGTTGTTCGCGCTGATACGCAAGAACGCAGCAACCCATGTATCCAGCCTGATGTACCTGACGCCGCCGGTCACTGCGCTGTTTGCCTGGCTGCTCTTTGGCGAGACTTTCGGTGTGGCCGGTATCGTGGGGATGCTGTTCGCTGTGACCGGGGTGGCCTTCGTCGTGAGGAAATAGCCTGGGTATCGCTCCTGAATCATCGCAACCGACAGACCAACATAACGACCGCGCCGGGACCACGCTGACAGAAAGGTCTCGACGACACCTGGCCACTGACACAACGATGACAAAGAACGATAACGAAGAACGATAACGAAGAACGATAACGAAGAACGATGAGAACGCCATGAGGGATAGCCCCAAGACTCGCTCGCATTTTCGCCATTTCCATCCGATCAGCACCCGCTGGGCCGACAACGATGCCTACGGTCACGTGAACAATGTCGTCTACTACCAGTGGTTCGACACGGTGGTGAACCAGTTCCTGATTGCCAACGGTACCCTCGACATTCATGCCGGCGATGCGATCGGGCTGGTGGTCGAGACGCACTGTAATTATTTTTCGTCCGTGACGTTTCCCGAACCCGTCGTCGCCGGCCTGTGTGTGGCGCGGCTCGGCGACAGTAGTGTGCGTTACGAGATCGGCATCTTCCGTGGCGACGACGACGTCGCGTCCGCGCAAGGCCATTTCGTCCACGTCTATGTCGACCGTGCGACGCGCCGTCCGACGCCGATTCCCCCCGCTGCGCGGGCCTTGCTGCAAACCTTGTTGGTGAAAGAATGATCGAAAGTTCTGCACAAAAAATCATCGATGACGCCATTCGTTCGCGTCGCTCCATTCGTGCTTTCAAGCCGACGCCGGTCGCGCGGGAGGACATCGAGGCCATCCTCGATGTGGCTGCTCGCGCACCGTCAGGTTCCAATACCCAGCCGTGGAAAGTCTATGTGCTGACCGGCGAGGTCCGGCAACGGCTGTCGCAGCGTATTCTCGATGCTTACCTCGATCCCACACAGGCCGGCGTGCATACCGAGGAATATGCGTACTACCCGCGGCAGTGGGTGGCGCCGTATGTCGACCGCCGTCGCAAGGTTGGCTGGGACTTGTACGGACTGCTGGGACTGACGCGCGATGACAAGGCGGGCATGCAGGCGCAGCATGGGCGTAATTATGTTTTCTTTGATGCGCCGGTTGGATTGATTTTCACGATCGACCGTGTGATGGAGCAGGGATCGTGGCTCGACTACGGCATGTTCCTTCAGAACGTAATGATCGCTGCACGCGCACGCGGCCTCGACACCTGTCCGCAGGCCGCATTTACGCAATTTCACCGCGTGATCGCCGATGTGCTGAAGATGCCCGACAGTGAGCAGCTGGTGTGCGGCATGGCGCTAGGCTTTGCCGATCCCGACCGGATCGAGAACTCGCTGCAGACCGAGCGCGCAAGCGTGGCCGAGTTCGTGCGCTTCGTCGACTGACCGCTACCATCTTTCGTGGATGGCGGCATTGCGGCGGCCGCAGCGCGGGCTGTGTTGTCTGGCCTATCTCGCGCCGCCGCATCAGTAAGTTTGATAATTCTGTTTAATTGATGCACATAAGCCCTTAATTTGCTTGCGGAATCCCCGGGTTTTGCTACACTGCAAGGCAATTTTCCTGCGTCAATACTGGGGTCCCGGATGCGCGATTTCTCCGCTCGTGCGTTAATCATTTTGTTGCTTGCTGCCTTTGCGCTGCCGGCATCCCAAGCGGCCACCGCCAACAAACGGGGCGCGAGCAGCCATCCCGCAAAAAAAACCGCGCATCATCGTCACCTGTCGAAGTCGAAGAAACTGGCGGCAGGCAAGGCGCACATCGTTCGGACCACTCAGTCTCAAGGCAAGCGAAAGACGACGCAGCGCGTGGCAATGGCCTCAGCGATGGCCGGTGTGCCAGCGGTGCTGACGGTCGGCGATCTGGCCGGGCTGAACCTGACCCGAGATCCACTTGACCTGCATTCCAACGTGGCGCTGGTGGTCGATCAAAACACCAGCGAGGTACTGTTCGAAAAGAATGCCAATGTCGCGCTGCCGATCGCATCAATCACCAAGCTGATGACGAGTCTGGTCGTCGTCGAGGCACAGCAAAATCTCGATGAAATCCTGACTGTGTCGGAAGACGATGTCGATCGCGAAAAATTCAGTCACTCGCGGCTACGTGTCGGGTCGCAACTGTCGCGCGCCAACATGCTGCACATCGCCCTGATGAGTTCGGAAAATCGTGCCGCGTCTGCGCTTGGTCGCCACTACCCCGGCGGCATTCGCGCATTCGTAGCGGCGATGAATGCGAAGGCCAGAGAATTGGGTATGAACAGCTCGCACTTCGCTGATTCGACCGGCCTGAATAGTGCCAACGTCTCCAGTGCGCGCGACTTGGCCAAGCTCGTCAACGCTGCCTATCACCATCCGCTGATTCGCCGTTACTCGACCGACAGCAGCTATGTGGTCGATCCTGGTGGTCGTGCACTCCAGTACAGGAATTCGAACGGTTTGGTAGAGAAGTCAGACTGGGAGATTGGCCTGCAGAAGACAGGCTACATTTCCGAGGCGGGTCGCTGTCTCGTGATGCAGGTGCATGTCACGGGCCGGCCGGTGGTCATGATCTTCCTGGATTCGAAGGGCAAACATTCGCGTCTGGCTGACGCCAGCCGAATCCGCAAATGGCTGGAGAATCGCGCCGCTTCGGCGATGTCGGCGCGGGTCGCGCAGCGCAGCTAGCCTACTGGCAGTCCACCCGTGGTGGTGTTGCGCCGGCCTGCAGTACAGGTCGGCATGTCAGTGTTGACGCGCGCAGCCGCCGCCGGTCGGTCGCAAGTGCCTGGATATCGTCAGACGGTTTCCGCAGGCCGGAAGCCCAGCACACTGGAGATATCGTTCGCGGTCGTGATCAGATCATCCAGCCACTCGTCCTTCAGCCGGTCGACCGGCGCAGAAATCGACAAGCCGGCAATCAGACGCCCGGAATCATCGCGGATGCCCGCGGCCATGCAGCGTACCCCGAGTTCCAGCTCTTCGTTGTCCCGCGCATAGCCGCGCGCACGGACCAGTGACAGTTCTCGCTCAAGTTTGGCGAGATCGGTGATCGAATTCTTGTTGTGACCAGCCAGTCCGGTACGCGTCGCATAGGAACGCACCGATTTAGTGTCATCGACTGACAGGAAAAGCTTGCCGGTCGATGTCAGATGCAATGGCGCCCGCCCGCCGATCGCACGCACTACCTGCATTCCAGAGCGTTCGGAGAACGCGCGATCAATGTAGACGATCTCATCACTCTGTCGCACCGACAGATTGACGGTCTGCTGGGTTTTGCGGTGCAGCGCCTGCATGAACGGCAGCGCCGCCTCGCGCACATTCAGGCGACTCTTGACGATGTTTCCCAGTTCCAGCAGCCGCATGCCGAGCCGGTAGGTGCCGGGTTCCGCGCGATCGACAAAGCGTTTTGTGACCATATCGTTCAAGATACGGTGGGCGGTCGACGGATGCAGGCCGGTTGTGCTCGATAACTCTTTCAGGCTGACCGGGTCGGGATGGTTCGCCAGCGCATCGAGCAAGGTCATCATCCGCTCGATCACCTGAATAGCTGTCTTTTCTGAAGGGGCTGCAGTCTCGGGCTTCATGCTGGAATTTGTGCGATGCAATGCGATGTTATATCACATTGTGAAAACCCGTCACAAGTCACTCATCGAAAATAGCGGCTTTGCCAGCAGAAAAGGCACGGACCGGACGCGTCGTGATATTGCCCTGTATTGCGGATCGATCACGGCATTCATCACCAAAATCGCTGAAGCGACGCCGGCCGCCGCCGAGGCCCTTGCACAAATTTATTTCATCCCTATGAGCAGTACAGATATCTGCTTATTCATCGGATAATTCGGCGTATCTGAAACTGCATACCCATAGGGATATTTCATGCGTGTTGGACTGCTGGTGACGTGCCTGGTGGACGTAATGCGTCCCGAGATAGGCTTCTCGGCAATCAAGCTGCTGGAGGCGGCCGGTTGCGAAGTGGTGGTTCCGGAGAACCAGACCTGCTGCGGACAGCCGGCTTACAGCAGCGGCAACAAGGACGCTGCGCGTGAACTGGCCGGCAAGTTCCTCGATGAGTTCGAAAGCTTTGACTACGTCGTTATTCCGTCCGGCTCTTGCGGCGGTACGGTCAAGACGCATTACGACGACGTCTTGTCCGGCCATCCGGCATTGCTGGCACGCTACGCGAAAATCAAGGAGCGCGTGTACGAGCTGACGGATTTTCTCGCCACGGTCGTCAAGCTGGACAAACTCCCCGCCGCCGCGACCGGCGCTTTCACGGGCACGGTGACTTACCACGATTCCTGCTGCGGCCTGCGTGAATTGGGAGTGCAGCAGCAGCCGCGCGAGCTGATCGCTCGCCGTGAGGGTGTCGAGTTGACGGAGATGGCCGGTGCGCGCCAGTGCTGCGGTTTTGGCGGAACGTTCGCGGTCAAGTATGGCGACATTTCGACAGCCATCGTCGACGAGAAATGCGAAAACATCCAGGCGACCGGCGCCGACGCCGTTGTGCTGGGTGATCTCGGTTGCATGCTGAACATTGAAGGCCGGCTGCGTCGCACCGGCGACACCAAGACCCGGGTGCTGCATGTCGCCCAGGTCCTCGCGGGAGACGCATGATGCAAGTCCAGTCGATGCATTTCAAGGCGCGCGCCGGTCAGAAACTCGCCGACGTCCGTCTGCAGCAAAACCTGAAAAAGCTTTCCACCAAATTCGTCAATGCGCGCGCGACCGCGATCGCTGAACTCGACGATTTCGAGGGCACGCGTGATGCTGCGATCGAGCGGCGCATGCGCGCGATCAAGAACCTCGATGTCTGGCTGGCGACCTTCGAGAAGGAAGCCACCCGTCGCGGGGCGACCGTGCTGTTCGCGCAGACCGCCGAAGAGGCGTCGAAGCTGGTGGTCGAGATCGCGAAGAAGCACGAGGTGAAGAAGGTCATCAAGTCGAAGTCGATGGTGTCCGAGGAGATGCAGCTGAACAAGGCGCTCGAGGCCATCGGCGTGACTTCCATCGAGACCGACCTCGGTGAGTACATCCTGCAGATCAACGACAACGAGCCGCCGTCGCACATCATTGCGCCGGTGGTCCACAAGGACAAGGACGAGATCGCCGACCTGTTCGCGAAGGTGCACAACAAGCCACGCCTGACCGAGATCCCGGAAATGACGCGAGAGGCGCGTGAGGTGCTGCGCCCGCATTTCCTGTCGGCCGACATGGGTGTCACCGGCGGCAACTTCGTGATTGCCGAATCCGGCTCGGTGGCCGTGGTGACCAACGAGGGTAACGAGGGTATGTGCACGATTGTGCCGCCGAAGGTGCACGTGGTCGTCACAGGCATCGAAAAGGTGCTGCCCACCTTGTCCGACCTTGCGACCGTGATGCGCCTGCTGCCGCGCTCGGCCACGGGCCAGTCGATCTCGAACTACTTCTCGCTATTGACCGGCCCGCGCGGCAAGGAGGACGTCGACGGTCCCGAGCATATGTACTTCGTGCTGGTCGATGCTGGCCGTTCGGGGTTGATCGGTACGGAATTCGAGGAGATGCTGCGCTGTATTCGCTGCGGCGCCTGCATGAACCACTGCCCGGTGTATCAGAAGATTGGTGGTCACAGCTATGGCTGGGTCTACCCGGGGCCGATGGGCAGCGTGCTGACACCCTCGTATGTCGGCGTCGAAAATGCGATGGACCTGCCGCAGGCATCCACGCTGTGTGGTGAATGTCATGTCGTGTGTCCGGTCAAGATCCCGCTGCCGGATCTGCTGCGCAAGTTGCGCGAGAAGCAGTTCAAGACGGGTTTGCGTCCGCGCTTCGAGTATGTGGCCTTCGGCGTCTGGGCTTTCTTCGCGCAGCGGCCGAAGCTGTATCGCTTCGCCACCAAGTGGGCGGCCCGTACGCTGAAGCTCTTGGGCGGGAATGAGAAGATCATTCACTCGTTGCCGGGCGCTTCAGGATGGACGGATAATCGCGACATGCCGGCTCCCTCGGGAAAGACCTTCCGGGAGCTGTACCGCGAGCGCAAATCCTCCTGACCCATGCCAGACGACCCGCAGCACGTATCCCAGTTCAAAAGCAAGAGCGGCCTGAAGCGGATTTCGTCCGCGCTCGGCTATTCGATCGACGGGCTGCGTGCCGCGTGGCGGTACGAGCATGCGTTCCGGCAGGAGCTGATGGTCGTGCTGCCCGGTATCGTGATCGCGCTGCTGTTGCCCGTGTCGCGGCTGGAGAAGCTGGCGCTGGTAGCGGTGCTGCTGCTGGTCTTGATTGTCGAGTTGCTTAACTCGGCGATCGAGGCAGTGGTCGATCGCGTGTCGCTTGAGCGACATGCGCTGTCCAAGAATGCGAAAGACCTCGGCAGCGCGGCCGTGCTGCTGGCCTGCCTGCTGGCGGCAGCGACCTGGGTGGTGGTGCTATATCCGCTGATGGACGCGTGATCTGTGAGAGACCACGCTGCAGGCCGGGACGCGTGAGCGTCCCGCCCATTCAAACCGCGTTTTACATCCCCGGATTCGTGAACGTCAGGTGGACCTCGTTTACCGCTTTCACGACGTCGTCGGAAAGCTTGATTGCATAGGCATCGATGTCGGTCTTCAGCTGCTCGACGGTGGTGGCGCCGATGATGGTCGATGCAATGAACCAGCGCGAATAACACCAGGCCAGCGCGAGTTGCGTGACGCTCATGCCGTTGTCGCCGGCAATTTCCATGTAGCGCTTCGTCGCTTCGATCACGCGCGGACGCAGATAGCGCGGACTCCAGCTCGGCGGGAAAATCGTCAGGCGGCCGCTCGCATTCGGGTTCTCGATGTACTTGCCGGTTAACTGGCCGAATGCCAGCGGGCTGTATGCGAGCAGGCTGACATTGGTGCGATAGCAGGCTTCGTCAATGCCGCTTTCGTATTGTCGATTCGCCAGATGATAGGGGTTCTGGATCGACACAATCTTCGGCAAGCCCATGCTGCCGGCGATGCGCACGAATTCTGAAACGCCCCACGCGCTTTCATTCGATACACCGATGTGGCGCACCTTGCCTTCGTCGACCAGCTCTTTCAGTGCGGCCAGCGTTTCTTCGATCGGTACGCAGGGACGTTCGCGCTTTGGGTCGAAGAACAGCTGACCAAATACGGGCACATTGCGGCTTGGCCAATGCAGTTGGTAGAGATCCACATAATCGGTCTGCAGCCGCTTCAGGCTGGCCTCGATGGCGGCGCGGAGGTTCTTGCGGTCGAAATTGCTCTCGCCATTGCGAATCCAGTCCATGCGTCCCGGCCCTGCAATTTTTGTCGCGAGGATCACATCCTTGCGACGCCCCGATTTTTTCAGCCAGGTGCCGATGATGCGTTCGGTGGCACCGGTGGTCTCGCCACGCGGCATCACCGGGTACATCTCGGCGGTGTCGATGAAGTTGATGCCGCGCTCGAGCGCATAGTCGAGCTGGCTGTGCCCTTCGGCTTCAGTGTTCTGTTCGCCGAAGGTCATCGTGCCGAGGCAGATCTTCGTGACTTCGAGGTCGCTGTCGCCGAGCCGGGTCTTGTCCATTCTTGTCTCCGTGTTGTGATGATGTTGCTTTTCGTGTCTCGCAGTGGATTCTGCAGAGCTTCTTTCGGCGCTGCTTTCAGAACGCCGTTTGCATGGCTTGCGGCAATCCGTTCAGTAATCTTGTCGACAGTTTTTCAGCGTGCAGCGATGGCCGCTGCGCACTCGCGCACCAGTGCCGGGCCACGGTAGATCAGTCCGGTGTACAGCTGCACCAGGCTCGCGCCCGCATCCATCTTCGCTTTCGCATCGTCGCCGCACAGGATGCCGCCGACCCCGATGATTGGCAAGGCACCGCCGACTTCCCGGTGAAGCGCAGCTACCACGCGGTCCGATAGTGGCCGCACTGGTGCGCCCGACAGGCCACCGGCTTCCTGCGCGTTCGGCAGACCCTGCACGGCGTCGCGCGTGATGGTGGTGTTGGTGGCGATCACGCCGTCGATCTTGTACCGCAGCAGCGCATTGGCAATCGCTTTCACCTGTTCGTCGTCGAGATCGGGCGCGATTTTCAGAGCGATCGGCACATAGCGACCATGCCGATCCGCGAGCGATACTTGCGATGATTTAAGCCTCGACAGCAGATCGTCGAGTTCGGAAGCCTGCTGCAACTGGCGCAGATTCTTCGTGTTTGGCGACGAAATATTGACCGTCACATAGGCGGCATACGGATAGACCTTTTCCAGGCAGGTCAGATAGTCATCAGTCGCGCGCTCTATGGGCGTGTCCGCATTCTTGCCGATGTTCAGGCCGAGGACGCCCTGCCGTTCCTGGTAAAAGCATGATGCCTGCACATTGCGCACGAATGCGTCGACGCCGCCGTTATTGAAACCCATCCGGTTGATGAGCGCATTCGCGGCGGGCAATCGGAACATGCGCGGCTTGGGGTTGCCCGGCTGAGGACGTGGCGTGACGGTGCCCACCTCAATGAACCCGAAGCCAAGCGCCGCCAGTCCGTCGATGTAAGCGCCGTCTTTGTCGAGGCCGGCCGCCAGGCCGACCGGGTTGGGAAAACGAATGCCCATCACTGTGCGCGGGTCGGGGGCGGGACGCGTGATCATGCGCGTCAGGCCCAACCGGGCGGCGTTGCGCAGTGCCGGCAGCGTCAGGTTATGGGCAGTCTCGGGGTCGAGAGAAAACAGCAGCGGACGGGCGAGTGAGTAGAGCAGGCGATCGGACACGATGAGACAGAAGGAATGGATAGGCGTGCCCATTGTAACTGCGGTGCCATCACGGCGGCGACCCCGGCGGCGGTGATTCCAGCAGCGATGATTCCTGCGGGAGTGATTCCTGCGGGAGTGATTCCTGCGGGAGTGATTCCTGCGGGAGTGATTCCTGCGGGAGTGATTCCTGCGGCAATGATTCCACCGCCAATGATTCCAGCAGCGGTGATTCCAGCAGCGATGATTCCCCCGGCAATGATTCCCTAAGCGGCTCGCTCAACCAGTCATGATTTCCCAGCGCCCGTCGCGTAGCGCTTCGATCGGGCGGAAATTGATCTTGTAACTCATTTTGCCGCTCTCCTCGATCCAGTAGCCCAGGTAAACGTAGGGAATGCCAAGCTCGCGTGCCTGTGCGATTTGCCACAGCACGTTGTAGGTGCCGAAGCTGGCCTTGGGAAGATCCGGGTCGAAGAAGGTGTAGACCGACGAGAGTCCGTCGTCGAGCACGTCGATGATGCTGACCATCCGGAGCGTGCCGCGCTCGTCACGAAACTCGACCAGTCGCGTGTTGACCTTGCTCTGCAAAAGGAACTGCGCATACTGGTCACGACTGTCCTGATCCATGCCGCCGCCCGCATGGCGTACCGACTGGTAGCGCAGGTATAGCTCATAGTGCTCGTGCACATAAGCCAGTCGCGATACCGAGGTGATCAGGTCGCCGTGTTCTTTCCACGCGCGGCGCTGGCTGCGGTTTGGCACGAACTGCGCGGCATTGACTCGCACGGGCGTGCAGGCCTGGCAGCCGTCGCAGTAAGGACGATAAGTAAAGATGCCGCTACGACGAAAGCCGTTTTTCACCAGCTCCGAGTAGACATCTGCATTGATCAGGTGCGACGGGGTGGCTACCTGCGACCGTGCCTGCCTCTGGTCCAGATAGCTGCAGGGGTACGGTGCAGTCGCATAGAACTGCAGCGTCGAGAAGGGCAGGTCCTTGAGATGGGTCATGCGATCAAATTTACACTGTACCGGCGCTGGCTTGCAAAGCTTTGTTTCCGGCATCGGCGTCGAAAAAGCCATCTGACAGCCGCCGTGGTACCCACAACGGAATCGGAGCTTTGTCGAGCGCCGGCTGCATCTGCGCGAGAAAGCGGCGGCGTGGCATTGGCCTGGCACCCAGCGACGCAAGATGCGTGGTCTGCTGCTGGCAGTCGATCATCTCGACCTGCTCGCCGCGCAGGAAGTGCACCAGGTAAGCCAGCGCGATTTTCGAGGCGTCGGGCAGGCGTGCAAACATGGACTCTCCAAAGAACATTCTGCCGATCGCAACGCCATACGCACCTCCAACCAGCTGGCCGTCAAACCACAATTCGGAAGAATGTGCATGGCCGAGCCGGTGCAGGCCGCAATAGCCTTCGATGATTTGCGGCGATATCCAGGTGCCCTGACCATCCGCGCGCGGCTGCGCGCACTCGCGCATGACCGTTTCGAACGCACTGTCGAAGCGAATCTCCCACGGGCCGCCCGACGCGACGCTGCGGTCGATCTTTTTCAGCGTTTTGCGCAGGCTGTGCGACACATGGAGCGCATCGGTGGCCAGAACCATGCGCGGATCGGTGCTCCACCAGAGGATAGGTTGCGGGTCGGAAAACCAGGGAAAAATGCCTTGCCGGTATGCCGAGAGCAGTCGCTGCGGCGACAGGTCGCCGCCGGCAGCCAGCAGACCCGGGTATCCCTGTCGCTCTGTCCAGGCCGTCTCAGGGTCGGGAAATGGCGTGTCAGAATCGAGCCAGACCAGACGCATGTTCACCAATTCGGACGGCAAATTTGCACCCGGCAGGTGCGCGCGACCGGTGCTTGTTCGTTGGTAAAAAGAAATTTCATTGCGAATCAATGGCTTGTGATACGTGTCAAAAAGCACTAAAGCGGAATGAAAATTGCTAATCCGCTGGCCTCAATCATCATTCCTGCACTCAAAAGGGGAGACACATGGATTCGTTCCGAAGTGGCGCTGACACACTATTTATCTTGCTCGGCGCCATCATGATCCTTGCCATGCATGCCGGTTTCGCGTTTCTTGAACTCGGTACGGTACGCAAGAAGAATCAGGTTAACGCGCTCGTAAAAATATTAGTCGATTTCGCGGTATCGACCGTCGTCTATTTCTTCGTCGGTTATGGCATTGCTTACGGCGTGCATTTTTTTGGCAGCGCTGAAGTACTGGCGCAGAAGAGCGGATTCGAACTCGTCAAGTTCTTCTTCCTGCTGACCTTCGCCGCGGCGATACCAGCGATCATTTCGGGGGGCATCGCCGAGCGAGCGCGCTTTCATCCGCAACTGGCAGCGACCGCGCTGATGGTGGGGCTGGTCTACCCTTTCTTCGAGGGTATCGCGTGGAATGGCCATTTCGGCGTGCAGGCCTGGCTGGAGGCAAATTTCGGCGCGCCCTTCCATGACTTCGCCGGTTCCATCGTCGTGCATGCGGTCGGTGGCTGGGCTGCACTGCCGGCAGTGATCCTGCTGGGACCGCGTCGCGGACGCTACGGTAAGGATGGCGCTATTGCTGCGCATCCGCCGTCGAGCATTCCGTTCCTGGCGCTTGGCGCGTGGATTCTTGCGGTCGGCTGGTTCGGCTTCAATGTCATGAGTGCGCAGACGCTGGACAAGGTGAACGGCCTGGTGGCGATGAACTCGCTGATGGCGATGGTGGGCGGAACCCTGGTGGCCGTCGTGCTCGGCAAGAACGATCCCGGTTTCGCGTACAACGGCCCGCTCGCCGGACTGGTGGCCATCTGCGCAGGCTCCGACCTGATGCATCCGCTCGGCGCACTGTTCACGGGCGGTGTGGCCGGCATGGTTTTCGTCTGGATGTTCACGCTGACGCAGAACCGCTGGAAGATCGACGATGTGCTGGGCGTGTGGCCGTTGCATGGGTTGTGCGGCGCATGGGGCGGCATCGCTGCAGGTATTTTCGGTCAGAAGACTTTCGGCGGACTGGGCGGTGTCAGCTTCATGTCGCAATTGAGCGGCACGCTGCTTGGTATTGCGATCGCGGTCGGCGGTGGTTTGCTCGTGTACGGCGCGCTGAAGAAACTGGTCGGGATTCGACTCGATCCGGAGCAGGAGTACGAAGGTGCGGACCTGTCGATCCACAAAATCACGGCGACACCGGAACGCGAGGCCAGCTGGTAAGGTCGACTTCAGTCCGGCATAGGTGGGACTGTTGTGCCTGCTACGAGGGAAAGGCCGCATCGTGCGGCCTTTTTCACTGCTGAATCCGCTTCCTGACGTCGAGCGCATGGACGCCGAAAGGGCACCCCTCTCGATGAGCCTTCAGATCATCGAAAAATAGTCTGAGGGTTTGCGATACGGTTGGGAAAGCGATCTCGTCCCAGGGAATCTCCGCTTCGCGGAACAGCTGTACCTCGAGGCTCTCGGTGCCCGCAACGTAGTTGAGGTCGAGCAGCTGTGCACGATAGAACAGGTGAACCTGATGGACGTGCGGCACGTTCAGCAAGCTGAAGAGTCCTTGCAATTGAATCCGCGCACCCGCTTCCTCCAGCGTTTCGCGTGCCGCAGCTTCCTCGGTCGTCTCATTGTTTTCCATAAAGCCCGCCGGAAGCGTCCAATAGCCGTGGCGCGGCGCGATTGCTCGCCGGCACAGAAGTACGCGATCGCCTTCCTCCCAGAACGGAATGCTGCCGACCACCATCTTCGGATTCTGGTAATGAATCGTTCCGCAGTGGCCGCATACATGGCGCAGACGGTTGTCGTCCGGCGGTATCACGAGTGATACGGGCTGCCCGCAATCGGAGCAGTAGTTCATCGGGAGCAGTGGGGTGTCGGAAGCGGACATGGGACTCGATTTGTTAGACGACGAGTCTACCATTTGCTGAAATTTCGGATGGATGTTTGCATCTTTGCGAAAGATGCGCTATAGTTTCATTCTTCAGACGCGGGGTGGAGCAGTCTGGCAGCTCGTCGGGCTCATAACCCGAAGGTCACAGGTTCAAATCCTGTCCCCGCAACCAGAATCCGGCAAAAGGCTAACCGCAAGGTTGGCCTTTTTGCTTTAGTGCCTCTGGCAGGGACCCGCTGACATCGTACGATGCTTGCATGTCCATGATGCTGGTCGGTTCGGATGATGGATCGCCTGGCCGCGCGCAGGTTGTCGCCACATTTTTTGTCAGTCGACAGGTTCGCCTTCCGGCTCCGTTGCGAATGGATCGTTCTGGCAGGCGTAGCGGTTAAGAATGACAATCCGCGGGAACTGCCCTATAATCCGTGGCAACGCGATCCGTCATCAGCGTGATGCCTAACCGCTGCCAGCCCGCCGGATCGCCAGTCTTACCGGCGCATTCACGCCCGCGGCCACAAAAAAATTCCACAAGCCGGCCACTGGCTCGCCAGCATCAGCACACGGTCCTATTCTGCCTGCAGCATCTTTGATGCGGGCCTTGATATTAAGCTGCTCATTGCAACCAAACAGCATTGCAAGAATCGTAGATGAACACAGCTGAGGCGAAGAAAGTCCTCGAAACAGCACTTTTGTGCGCCCATGAGGCCTTATCGGTCAATGACCTGAAAAAACTCTTTATCGGTGCCGAAGGTGAAGAACCTGCACTGGACCTTGATGCCATCAAGGACATTCTTGGCGAGCTGAAGCAAGACTGGGTGGAGCGCGGTATCGAGCTGGTGCAACTGTCGACTGGCTGGCGTTTTCAGAGCCGCGCTGAAATGAAGAGATATCTCGACCGGCTGAATCCGGAGCGGCCACCAAAGTATACGAGGGCCACGCTGGAAACGCTGGCGATCATTGCTTACCGCCAGCCGGTGACCCGGGGGGATATCGAAGAAATTCGTGGCGTTGCGGTCAATTCACAGACGATCAAGATGCTGGAAGATCGCGGGTGGGTTGACGTGATCGGCCACCGTGATGTGCCAGGACGGCCGGCGTTGCTGGCGACCACCCGGCAATTCCTCGATGATCTGGGGCTGCAGTCGCTTGATGAGCTGCCGCCGTTGCAGCAAGTCGGTCAAGAGCAGATGCCGGGCGGGCCTGATAACGCGATGCAGTCGATGGAACAGAGTCTTCAATCCACGTTAGACCAGGCTGCCATCGATTTTTCCGAGGACGTAGCCGAAGGTGCGAAAACAGTCACGGCGGTTGCCGTGGCGATTGCTGCAGAAGCGGTTGGTGAAGAACCGATTGCTGAAACATCGGTTGCTGAAGAATCAGTTGTTGAAGAATCGGTTGCCGTGGAGCAGACCGATGAACAACCGACCCCTGATGCAGCGACTGACGAAGCGTCGCTCAGCGAAGATCCGATTGCCGAGGATCTGATCGTCGATGCATTGATCGCGGACGAGCCGCCCGCTGAAATTTTCAAACAACAGGCCGCTGCAGCGGCCGCAGAACCGGTGATGCCGGCCGAAGATGCGGAAACATTCGTGGCTGTGCCCGATGCGGCAGCCATTGACGAAGATACCGCGCAAGCCAGCGCGTCGGCCGGAGTAGACGCCACCGTTGCCGTACCAAGCACTGAACAAGCAGGTGGCGAGATGAACGGCGCCGCCGACACTGACGATATCCTGCGCGAAGCGAATGATGACAGACCAACAACCTACTGATACGCCGTCGAAAGAAGCCGCCGCCGAGGGCGCCGATACGAACGCTACTTCCTCGGCTGATGCCGGCAAGGCGCAAGACAAGAAGAATGCGCGCCGTGGTGTACGCGGTCCGCGTTCATTGCGTCGTTCGCGCGCGCCCGAGCGTGCCGGCGGCGAAGCGGGTCAACAGGATGCGGCGATCTCCGTTGCCGCTCCGTCCGGCGCCGGACAGCGTCGTGGCAAGCCGCAGGGTCAGCGTGATCGTAACGAGCGCAAAGAGCGTAACCCGCGTAACGAACGGCCCGCCGGCAAGCCCGGCAGGCAAGGGCAGTCGGCACAATCGGGCCAGCGCAAGCCGGCGGGTGATGCTGATTCGATTTTCAGCTTCGTGACCTCCGACGCATTCGACCAGCTCGCCACCGACGATGGCAACGCGCGTGTTCGTCAGGGCAAGCTGGTGCGTCGCGACCTGACGGCCGACGACGATGCGCCGAAGCTGCACAAGGTGCTGGCTGAAGCCGGCCTCGGTTCGCGGCGTGACATGGAAGAGCTGATCATCGCCGGTCGTGTCTCCGTGAATGGCGAGCCGGCCCACATTGGCCAGCGGATTCTGCCCACAGACCAGGTTCGCATCAATGGCAAGCTGGTGCAGCGCAAGGTCAGCAGCAAGCCGCCGCGCGTGCTCATTTATCACAAGCAGGCCGGCGAAATCGTCAGCAGCAGCGACCCGGAAGGCCGTGCCACCGTGTTCGATCGTCTGCCGAATATCAAGACGGGTAAGTGGCTGGCCGTCGGACGGCTGGATTTCAACACCGAGGGGCTGTTGTTGTTCACGACCTCCGGTGACCTGGCGAACCGCCTGATGCATCCACGCTACGGCATCGAGCGCGAGTACGCAGTGCGTACGCTCGGCGAGCTGGAAGAGGGCATGCGCCAGAAATTGCTGTCCGGCGTGGAGATCGGCGACGGTCCGGCCAATTTCAACAAAATCGTCGATGGCGGCGGCGAAGGCGTGAACCGCTGGTATCGCGTGACCATCTCCGAGGGCCGCAACCGCGAAGTGCGACGCATGTTCGAGGCGATCGGTCTGACGGTGTCGCGACTGATTCGCACGCGCTATGGCGCGATGACCCTGCCGAGCGGCCTGAAGCGCGGACGCTGGGAAGAGCTTGATGAGCATGCAGTCAGGGCGCTGATGGCCGCCAGCGGTCTCGACAAGGGGCGCCAGCAGGGTAGTCAGGGGCAGGGCCAGGGGCGGCAGACCAAGGGACGGGGTGTCCAAGGGCAGGGGCCTGGTGCGCGTGGCGGCAATATCGCACAGGGTGGGCCGGCAGGCCCGTCAGGCAAGCGCCCACAGCGCTCACGCCAGCCGGATCCGCTGCAGACCGCACTCGGCTTCCCGACGACGGCGGGTACCGGCCGCGGGCCGCGCCGCAGCAATGCCGCGACGACAGCCGCCGGGAACTGGGGCGTAGCCGATCGTTATGGTAGCGGCCTTGGTCAAGGCCAGCGCCGCCGGCGCGGCTGAGCCGCTGCTTCTCGTTTTGGCAACGGGCTTGTGCGTTGCGGCGCACGGCCCAATCGAATATAATCAGGCACTTAACAAAGTCCGCCGCGTCGAGCAGGCAGGCGTTGCCGATCTGCGGATCCGGCAGGGAGCATAAGAAGATGGGCAGATGCCCATTTTTTTTTTCCTGTTCGCCGCACACCGGACTGTGCCGCAAAACCCGGCACCCGGTCCACGGCCGTCGTCATGGCAGTGTACTTTGTCGTCCCGATGTTGATGGAGTGAAGTCTGGTGCTGTCCGCGCTGATAGAAAAAACCGTGACCGGCATGGGTTACGAACTGGTCGATTTCGAGCAGGCCGCGCGCGGCCTGCTGCGCGTGTACATCGATACCTTGCCCGAAGAAGACAGGCCGGTGACGGTCGATGACTGCGAGAAGGTCACGCATCAGTTGCTGCATGTGCTGACTGTCGAGAACGCGAATTACGAAAGGCTCGAGGTGTCTTCGCCAGGGCTGGATCGGCCGCTGAAAAAGCTGTCGGATTACACGCGCTTCGCGGGCCTCGAGGCGGTCGTGAAGCTGCGCATGCCCATGCCGGGTGCGGCCAACCGCAAGAGCTTCCAGGGTGTGCTGCACGCGCCTGATGGCGACACGCTGAAGCTTGAATTCGAAGGAAATGAAGGGCCTGCGATGCTGGAGTTTTCGCTGGCGGAAGTGGATAAGGCACGCTTGGTGCCTAAAGTGGATTTCAGGAGCCGTAAATGAGTCGCGAAATTTTGTTGCTGGTCGATGCGCTGGCGCGTGAGAAGAACGTCGACAAGGAGGTCGTGTTCGGCGCGCTGGAACAGGCATTGGCCCAGGCCACCAAGAAGCGCTACGAGGGCGAAGTCGACATTCGCGTGTCGATCGATCGCGACACCGGCGAGTTCGAATCCTTCCGCCGCTGGCACGTCGTACCGGACGAAGCCGGACTGCAACTGCCCGACCAGGAAATCCTGCTGTTCGAGGCGAAGGAGCAGATCGACGATATCGAAGTTGACGACTACATCGAAGAACCGATCGAGTCCGTCGAGTTCGGTCGTCGCTTCGCGCAGGACACCAAGCAGGTCGTGCTTCAGCGTATCCGCGATGCCGAGCGCGAGCAGATCCTGGCCGACTTCCTCGCCCGCGGCGACGCACTCGTGACCGGCAGCATCAAGCGCATGGAGCGCGGTGATGCCATCGTCGAGTCCGGCAAGATCGAGGCCCGCCTGCCGCGCGACCAGATGATCCCGAAGGAAAACCTGCGCATCGGCGACCGTGTGCGCGCGTATATCCTGCGTATCGATCGCAACGCGCGCGGCCCGCAAGTGATCCTGTCTCGCACCGCGCCCGAATTCATCATGAAGCTGTTCGAACTGGAAGTACCTGAAATCGAGCAGGACCTGCTGCAGATCAAGTCGGCCGCGCGGGATCCCGGCGTACGCGCGAAGATCGCGGTCTACACCAGCGACAAGCGGATCGACCCGATCGGCACCTGCGTCGGCATGCGCGGATCGCGCGTGCAGAGCGTGACCGGCGAACTCGGCGGCGAGCGCGTTGACATCGTGCTGTGGTCCGATGACCCCGCGCAGTTCGTGATTGGCGCGCTGGCTCCGGCCAATGTGTCGTCGATCGTGGTCGATGAAGACAAGCATGCGATGGACGTCGTGGTGGACGAGGAGAACCTCGCGATCGCGATCGGCCGAGGCGGCCAGAACGTGCGTCTGGCCAGCGAGCTAACCGGCTGGCAGATCAACATCATGACCGCCGAGGAATCGGCCGACAAGGCAGCGTCCGAAACGGCAGTGATCCGTACCTTGTTCATGGAGAAGCTCGACGTCGACGAGGAAGTCGCCGACATTCTTGCGCAAGAGGGCTTCTCGACACTGGAAGAGATCGCCTACGTGCCTATCCAGGAAATGCTCGAGATCGAGGCATTCGACGAGGACACCGTGAACGAGCTGCGCAACCGCGCACGCGACGCTCTGGTGACCGAGGCGATCGCTTCCGAAGAAGGCTTGGAAGGCATGGAAGATGCCCTGGTCAATCTCGAGGGGATGGACCGCATTTTGGCGGGCAAGCTCGGGCTGGCCGGCGTGAAGACGCTGGAGCAGTTCGGCAATCTGGCTTACGACGAGTTCGGCGCGATCCTGGCGCTGCCGACCGATCGTGCACGCCAGCTGATTGATGAGCAGTTCAAGGACGTGACGGACGATGAGATGCGCCTGATCGATGCGAAGTATGACGACCGAGCAAAAGCACTGCAGGCGCGCGTGTGGAACCTTGCCGAGAGCAAGTGAGCGACCGGTACACCATCCAAACGCGTCACGAGAAAAGAGGATTGAATGGCGAGTAACAACGTAGCCCAGTTTGCGACCGAGTTGAAGATGCCGGCCGATGTGCTGCTCAAGCAGCTGCGCGACGCGGGCGTGAACA
>JACCDS011150013.1_pt1 | contig 31726 bp, 28 predicted proteins | sample 7446441 | NCBI WGS metagenome assembly JACCDS01 (sample SAMN15323445, study PRJNA562643) | freshwater metagenome | isolation source: river surface water | place: USA:Blue River Watershed | collected 2017-08-17
TCAAGCCTCCCGAGAATATGCCGCACTGCTGCCAACGGCGCATCCACTTTGCCTTTGCACATCACAACAAAATCATCCGCATAGCGGACAATCCTTGCCCCCAACTTCCTTTGCAACTGCTGCCGCTCCCAAATCCGATCCAGTAAATGCAAATAGCAGTTCGACAACAATGGCGAAATCACCCCGCCTTGGGGCGTGCCCTTGCTTGCGCCTTTACCGCCACCCACATTCTTTCTGGTGCCTGCCTCATCCTCGCCTATCACGGGCGCTTTCAGCCACAACTTGATGATGTGCAACACCACCCCGAGAGAAGATGTATGCCACTTCCGTTGTTTCAGCATACATCCAGCGACCTTCCCCTTCTGTCCACAGGGTCGGCTTCTCTAATTTGTTTTTCGAGGCTACCTATAGGTTCACTTTCGTTGCGGCCTGCTACTTTGCCAATTGAGAACTTACGACCCCGTGTTACCACAACGCCGCTCTCTTGAGCTACCAAGGTGTACGGACAACTCCTTGGACGGGACTTGAACCCGCTAGAACAGCTAGTTGTTACTGCGAACGGACAGACCACGTTTTTATCCTGCTCCATAATGCCGTTGCACAAAAAAAACATTTCTTAGCTTTCCGAATGATACCCAATTCCAACGCATGCAATGAACAATAATTAAAAACTCACATCAACGATGCAACATCCCGTATATCAAAAATTTTGAAAACGTGACCCGCGCTGGCTGCGCCGTTGTAAAATCTCTGCAATCGAAAAATTTGATCCCAGCGAAGGGCCGGACAATGAAGAAGCCTGATTTTACGCAACTTTCCTTTGACTTTAGCTTGGCAACCGAAGAAGCATCTGCTGCACCCGCCATGCAGCCCTTTGCAAAGAAAGTGGTTTACTTTGCGCCTTATGCAGAAGCGAAAAAACAGCGCAATCAAGAAATATTGCATCAAGGTATTTTTGAATCGATAAAACACATTGTTTAGAAATATTCAACTACGAACTACGCCACACTGCTGGCATATGCCAACAAAACTGTACTGATTATCATCACCGCAGCCCAGCGATGGGCGCAATCGGAGACCGCAGGACGATCATAGCGGGCAGCTAAAAAATCAACCTGCCTTACTTTGAATACCCAACGAACCCGCAATCGTTTGCAAAGAAAATCGGAAAATTAAAGGCCGTCCGTTTTTTTTAATTCCTTCTTCTGTGCCAAGCGGTTGTGCTTTGAAGTATTTCTTGAAACCACACATCCACTTAATTTCGAAATTATTCCATAAGGAACGGAAATGGACATAGTTATACCGATCGTATTCCCCGACTATAAAGTCGCAATCGAAATACAAAAGACCAAAGTAGATGTCTTCCCTTGGACGACGTTCGACGATTTTCATATCCCAGCCTACCAAGACAGGGTTTCAAACCTTGGACATGCTGGCATACTTTTTATTAATGGCAAAACTGGTACAGCCAAATACTACGAGTACGGCAGATACGATCCACCAAAAAATCTTGGCTTAGTAGTAAAGGCAAGAAATTTACCCGATGCAGTAGTGAAAAATGACAAGATCGATTTTTCTTCGTTAAAAAGCCCCCTATCCTTTATTTCAAGAATTTCTGGGCAAGCAGGCAGAATTCAAGGTGTGTATATCGAAGCCGTAGACAAATATGAAGTTATGCTCAGACATGCCGAGCTTAGGAAGGCTCAAAATGCATTCCCCAACAGAAAACCCTACAACTTGCTGACGAATAGCTGTATTCACTTTGTGAAAGAGATTACCGAGAGAGCAGGAATCGTGGCGCCGTGGATGACTGATCCTCGTCCAAATTCTTATATAGGCGAGTTTAGAGAGGATTTTCCCGATTTGGATTATAAAAATGATGTTTTAACTATCGAGGGTGTTGGTAAATTTTAGAAAGCGAACCATGCGAATCAAAAACTCGGCTTGGAATTTTTTATGGCTTCTGACTTTCTTGTTGGCCATTGGATGCGAAAGGGAAGCTGTGACACCGCCCGAACCTAACCGCCCCCCCAACATACCCAAAGCGGCAGCTTGGGTTGGCGGACTCGACGGCGGTGTATTTGTTCTGGTCAGGAAGGCGGAGAAATCTGAAAAGGATAGGTATATTGGAGAAATTTATTATCTATCCGGTGCAGTGGCATATAAAGGATCATTAAAGATATCCCCTGGCGGAACCACCCACTTTGATCCAACAAAGAAAGAATTGTATGAAGGTTGGGATGGCGATACGTTGTATCTAAAGAATGGGCAAAGTTTAAAGGTGCAAGAGTAGCATCGGCGTGCTGCCGCATAGCAATTATATAATCAACCGAGGACAAACCACCTTTTTATCCTTGCACAGGCTGCCCGCCCCCATGCCTGTGCAAAAAATTAGAACCTGTTTAATAGGCCACGTTTTATCCCCGCATTTACTGTCCTGCCCCTCATGTATCGCTGATGCGCCGCTTAATGCGTCGCCAATGAATTTTAGGGCTAAGCAACACTCGCAGTTATCACTGGCTCCCTCGGCTTAAATGAGACAAGGCACTTGCCCGCAGCTCTCTGCCGCTGTTGAATATCTTCAAAAATTGCATCCATGTCATGATTAAACCGGGCTGCATATTGTTCCCGCAGTTCTCGCGTTTCAGCAACGATAGGGTCTTTCCACATGACTATTCCTCCATCAATTCTTCAGGGGTGCAAGTGATTGGCGGCTCGAATCCCAAGGCACGGCAGGTTGCCTCTATTAGTTTGCTCACCCGTCCGATGATGGGTGCGAATCGGGATACCGCCGTTTTGGGTGCGCATCAGCGCGAGATAGGAGTCGGGCAGCTTGTATCCAAGCTCATTTTCCACGCGGGCAACATCGCTTGCGGAAAAGGCCGGGCTTACATACGCCTCCCTCGCATAGTCTGAATCAAGCCAGAAATCACTCAGGTCAAAATCTGCAAATGGTTCATTCATCGTCGTGGTGCCCAAGATTCGAGGTGTGCCGCCCGAAAAAACGCAGCTCGTATAGTAAAATTGCCACTGGCCAAAAATCTGATTCCAGCGAAGTTTTGGGCTATTATCGCTGTTATTCACGTTTTTTGACGTGGTTGTTATGACATGTTGCACAGACTGGTGCCCGCTTGATGCAACCATTGGACGCACCGTAACCAATTTACATTATCAGGGAATGCCCGCATGGCGATTCAAAACCAGCAAATTCTGGCGCATAGCTTTCTCAATGACATGCAGAAAGACTCGTACTTCCCTACACCTCAGGTGGAAAAAGGAACGGTGATTCTGCGCAAGCTGTGCGAAGCGATTGAGACGAAGCAACCGGGTTCCTTGGCGCAGCTATATGCGCTCACGCATGCTGCGACCGAAGAATTCAACCTTCTTGGCCAGGAATTTGAAGACAACGGCAGCGAATTGGAGACAGCAGCGCGCGAAAACATCGGTGCCGACTTCGAATTCATCGCAAAGACATATGGCTTCGAGGCAGATACCGAAGAACTTATCGCCCCGCGTGAGTGGTAAGCGTACCGGGACACTGGCTGCTTGCGCTGCGTCCCCAACCCAACCATGAGAGAGTTCGCCTTGGAAAGCCAATCCACTGCGGCCATAGCCAAAACCGCATCACGCGATTATTTGGCTTGGCGCATACCACAGATACTTGATTTGCAAGATGCCATCGCTGCCGCCAACCGTGGCGAGTTTGCCAGCGATGAAGAGGTTAACGCTTTCTTTGCCCGATATAACGCCTGAAATCACCGCGCTGCGCCCAAACATCAACCCTACCTGCCACACTCGGCCAGTTCCAACAGTGGCAGCGGCGGCAAACCGAATGCAGCGCAAGCGGCTTGCCATTGCACTTCATCGGCAGCAGCGACCATTTGCCACTCGATATCATCCGGCCACAAACCGAAACTCCCCAAGGCCCGCCATGCATCAAGTCTGCCAGCGCCCAGGGCTATGACGGGACAGCCACAAATGGCACAGAAGAAACCCGTCAACCTGCCTTGGTTTGCATGACAAATACCCCTGCAACCGCTGGCGCAGGAAACCGGCACATCATGAACTGCCCTAATTGGTCAGATTTTTTTAGGCTTGGGCCGTCGCGGGAAAAACATTGATGTGCGGCGCTGGTAATCAGCATAGCCGGGCCGTTTTTGTACCGTGTAATACTCAGCCGGTACTGCCCCGGAATAGTGGGTCAACACCACATACATCACATACGACAGGTATATGAGTGCCAGCCCGAGAGCGATGCTGTGCCACCATGGCAGGCTGGCCGCCAGCGCAAACAGGGCAGGCAGCGCACCGATTATCAGGGCATTCCAGACCATCCATTCGCCAAAATAATTCGGATGACGGCTATAGCGCCACAGCCCTTCTTCACAATGTTCGCGCTTGCGCCCTTCGCTCTGCATGCGTTTGACGAAGCGCATTTTCTGGCCATCGGCCACGAATTCAAACACGAACGCGGCCAGCCACAAGGCATAGGAAAATATCTCGACTGCGCCCAGGGAACCGCTGGGGTTCGCCACTGCCAGCATGGCAGGCACGGCCAATACGCTGATGTTGGCAATGCCCTGACTCGCCACTTCAAACAGCAGGGCCGGGGTTTCGCGCCAGTTGCGCCGCTGCCAGCGCAAACGCTGGTATTGGTAACGCGGCAGCTCACGCTTCAGGTGGCCATAATGCCAACCCATGAGCGCCATCAGCGACATTCTGCCCCCGGCGAACAGATACATGGCGGCGACGATGGTGCTATGCCAGCCCTGTGCCGGAGCAAACCACCACACCTGCAATCCGATTAATACCAAACCGATCGGCCAACCGATATCAACATACGACATGCGCCCGGTTTTGATGGCCGGTATGATCACCACCAGCAAAAACAGCAGCGTCTGCAACAGGGCATTGGTCAGGGCAAACGGGTGCAGCGCAGGCAGTAGCCAGAACAGGGCGAACACCACCACATACGGCATGCTGGCCAAAAAGTGGCTGATAAACTGCTTCATGATTCACTCCTTTATGCTTGGTTTTGGCTGAAGTTGCGCCGACGATTTAGGCCAACGATTTAGGCCAACGATTTAGGCCAACGATTTAGGCCAACGATTTAGGCCAACAATTTGGGCCGACAATTTGGGCAGATTATTGGCAACGGGTACGACCGAATCGTGACCATGGTTAGCCGCCTGTCGGACATAGGAATAATCGGCTGCTAGCCGTCCCGATCTGCCCCGCTCGCATCAGGTACTAAACCACCCCGCCGCTCTGGCCGCCTCCAGCTTCTGCAGCAAATCATCCCACAACACCTTGCAACCGGCAACAATCGGTGGCCCGGCCTTGGCCACCACCTGCGCATGGGAAATGCCATTTTCTTTCCAGCTCTGGCCGTTATTCGCCAGATTCAACAATACCGGCATGGCCCGGTCAGCCGCATGGGCGAAGCGCGCTTCGCGGCTGGTGCCTGCTTCAAATTCTTGCCACAGCGCCAGATAATGCGCTGCCTGCGGTGCTGGCAACAGACCAACAATGCGCGTCATGGCTGCCAGTTCGGCGCTATGGTGTGCTGCGGCATCGGTTTTGGCGAATAGCATGGTGTCGCCCGTGTCGATTTCGCCCAGATCATGCAGCAGCAACATTGATACCACGCGTGCGATGTCGGTGCCCGGTTCGGCAAAGGGAGCCAGCGACAGGGCCAAGAGGGCAATATGCCAACTGTGTTCGGCAGAATTTTCCTGCCGCGCCAGCCCCAGCGGGCGCGATTTGCGCTCAACCGCCTTGAGCTTGTCCACTTCATAGATAAACGCCAGCACGGCCTGCAAATCCCCCTCGTTTGGCGCGCTGGCAGCTTCGCCCAATACCGACTGAAACAACCCTGATAGGTGTTCCTGTGGCACAGCCGGTGGCGCATAATGCAAATCAAGCCGCTCTAGCCGTTCCAGTTCTGCGGCAATGAAGTCATGCAGCAGCGCATGCGGTTTGGCGGTGCCGGATTCGGGCGTGGCGCGCTTTTGCGCCAGCAAGTCGTCAATCGCGGCCAGCAGTGCCGCATCACCATCCAACATCGGCAGCAGTTGGCCAAATTCAATCGGGGCCGGTGTCTGGTAGCGTTCAATCCAGCGTGCCGCCAGCAACGGGCGCAATACATAAAAATATTTTTTCAGGCGTACCGCGTCGCCTTGCAAATGCTCGCGAAACTGGCTTTTGGCCATGCTGCGGTAGTGGTATAGTCCGGCGTTCGGGGTATACAGTTGCGGCAGCAGTTTGCGTGCCTGCGGTGCGAACTGGCCCGATTCAATGTAGCGGATCGGCGATTGCAGCCATTCAACCAGCGCCGGGTTGGATTTGGTCAATACCCGCATGGCTTTGCGGATATCCCAGCCGTTGAGGTCGATTTCATCGACAATTGGGTATTCAATTACGTCACGCAAGTTTTCGCTGTTGATCGACAAATACCAATCACGCGGGTGCAGGTAGATGAAGCGCACGTCAAAATCAGAGTCGGGCGAATGAAAGCCCCAGGCCCGGCTACCCGATTCAATGGCCAATACAATCCGCACCTTGTGCTGGACTTCGACTGCGCGCAGGCGGCGCATGATTTCGCTGTGGGTAGTGTCGGGAATCGCGGCAAAGCCGGATGGGGTCAAAGGCATGGACATGATGGAACCGGCGCGCAAGCGGAAAACGGTATTGTAGCCCGGATTGTGGATCATCGAAAACAATCGCACAATCCGCCCAACATCGGCCCGGTGGCCTGATTCAATGCCCTATTTCGGTAACCTGATTCAGCATCTTGATTCGGGCATCTTGCTTCGGTAAATCAAATGGGGCAGTCTGCCGTAAAACAGACTGCCCCAATTCAAAAACCGTGCGAAATCAATCGTGCCAACTTACGGTGCGGTATCCCACACAATGTCATCCACCGCAAACTGGAAGCTGCTGCCGGGGAAGCTGCCATCGACGCTAAAAATCTGGAACAAATCCGACATCGATTGCAGCGCAATCAATGACCCGGCCAGCGTGGAAATGGGGATCGTGGCAGTGCCCCATGCGCCATTGCGCACCAAGCCAAACGCGGTGGTATTGGCCGGGAACGTGACCGCGCCCTTGTTGGTGTAGCTGTCACCGATCCCGACTTTGAACGCAACATTGGCTGGCATCTTGATCTTGAAGCGCAACACCCCATTGCGGTAGTTGCTCATATTGCGCACCTGACGCGACTGTATGCTACTGCCAAACCACTGGCCCGGTGCCGTGTAGTTCCATGCCAGCACATTGCTGCCTTCAAACGGTGCGGTATTGCCCGCTACCATCGACGCCTGATTCCAGTTCCAGGCATCAGCACTGCTGCCCACCACTTGCTTGTTGGTGACGGCGGTTAAATCAGTAAATACGCCAAACTTGCCGGTTTCGGCAGTGGTGGCATTGCCGATCTTGACCGAGCCTTTGCCATCCAATTGATACACGCGCACATAATCGACGTACATGGTGCCGGGCAGCGGGGCCGTCACTTGCGATGGGTTGGCGGCATCGGTAAAGTTGCCACCCACGGCCAGGTTGAGCAGCAGATAGTACGGTGCTTTCAGGGCATCGGAGTTGACGGTAATCGGATTGTCGTACAGATTGCGTTCGACCCCGTTGTCAATCACCGTGAAACGGATTTGGGTATCGAGCCAGTACAGCCGGTATTTGACGAAGCGGTTCACCAGCGGTGTGGACGCGATATACCAGTTTTTGGTTTGCCAAGAGGTGGAAGCAGCACAGCTCGGGTTGCCCGGCACACAGGCGGCGGCCTGATAAGTGATTACGTTTGAACCTACGTAGTTGTCAATCGCCGGGTATTTGGCCAGCGCACGCTGGGTGGCGCTGTGGCCCATTTCCATGATGTCGATTTCGCCATTCTTCGGCCAGGTTTGCGGGCTGGTGCCCAGCATCCATGCGGCTGGCCATAAACCGGTGCCGACCTTGGGTGTGGAAATACGCATTTCGATCATGCCGTATTGCACCTGCACCTTGCCCTTCGATTCGATTTTGCCCGAGGTAAATTGGTTGGTGCCGATGGTTTGGCGCTGGGCGCGCAAGGCCAGTGCGCGGGTGGCCGACTCAAACGGCACACTCACAATCGAAACATTGCTCGGGCGGTAGTATTGCAGTTCGGCATTGCCATAACCGCACAGATTGATTTGGCAGCCATTGCCATCAATCGCCGTCCACAGATTGGTGTTGAGGCTGGTGCCGTTAAACTCTTCCGACCAGAGCAATTTGCCGATCACAGGATTGGTAACGCTGGCAATGGCCGGGACGCTGGCGGCGAGCAGCAAGCCTGCTGCCATGCCAAGGGTGGCCAGCTTGCCTGTCCGGGTTGGTTGCAAATTCATAAGGTCTCCTTTTTTGGGTGGTGTACCGGCATGCCGATACGGGGTTGCACATCCATGCCTAAATGAAACAAATTCACATAAAATGTAAGCGATTTCATTGGGTGAAGCGATAATAATCATATTTAAAGCATCTTGCAAGACAAATCTTTGTCGCTGTTGTGTTGATAAAATAAAACTTTTTTGTAGGCAACGACAAGCCGCCATCGACCAGCCCGCAGCAACGTGCGGGTAGCCCTACGCTGGCGTAAAAGTTATTTCTTTGATTTGGGATTTGCCTTGCATCCCAAGCAAGACACGCCTATCATTGGCGGCAAAAATAGTCAAAACCAAAGCCAACGATGACTTTATGTTTTTCCTGTAAACATGCCCAATTTTATTGATATTGAAGCCAGTGGTCTGCATTTTGATGCATGGCCAATCGAAATTGCTGCCTCTTGTGGGCCAGATATTCGCTCATGGTTGATTCGCCCCGAACCAAACTGGCTGCATTGGTCGGCCTCTGCGGAGCAATTGCACGGCATCAGCCGTGTAATGTTGACACAGCAAGGCGTACCGGCAAAAGAGGTGGCCCGGCAATTGGGCGATTTTTTGGCAGACAGCGATGGCCTGATTTACTCCGACGCCGTGGCCTGGGATGAGGATTGGGTGAATACCCTGTTTCACGCCAGCGGAGAAATTCGGCAATTCCATCTTCTTCCGCTTGAAGACTTGTTCGATGAAGTTGAGTTCGCGCTATTTCATGCCAATAGGCAGGCACTGCGCGAGAGCGGCAAATACCGGGTGCACCGGGCCACCCAAGATGTAATGCTATTGTGCGACGCATACCGCATGACAGAAGCGCGGATACAACCGCCCACGTCCCCCGCCAGTTGAGCCTGACTGTGCCAGCCTCGCCCCTCAACAACATCGCCACACCACGCTGGCCGGATCAAACACCACGCCATCGGCATCTCGGGTCGGGCGATGCGGAAAGTCAAACCAGAGCTTAAACAAAAGCGCGCCCTTGAGCAAAAAACGATCTGCATGATCGGATATGCCAATACGATACAACAAGCGCTCAATCGCATAGCGCGTCAATACCCAATTGAAATCCTGTTCAGAAGCTTTGGCTCGATTCAATAACCGCGCCCGCACCGATGCGGCCAGGTTGCGCTCGTTCATACCATGCTCTCCAAATAAGGCCGCATCACATTTGCCAAGCGGCATGCCCGCGCCATGCGCCACAATTCATCGACTCCCACACGCTTGTTGTCCAATGCCTCACGCAAGGCTTCCAGTGCGACATCCAGGCCAATTTTGTTGCGGAATTTGAAGCAATCGACCACGGTGCGGGCGACACCGGTCACGCGCACCGGGACACCCTCAATCAGTTGTTGTTCGATGCCCTCGGTAAGCGCCGCACCAGAAAAGCGCACAATCCGCAAGGGGGGGTAGTCCACCTTGGGGGCGTGGGCTTTATTCGGGATGGCGATCCATGCTTCAAACGGTGCCTGGGTAGTCAGCTCATGCAAGCGCAAGGCCGACAACAGGCAAACAATGGCTTGCGGATGGCGGTAGGCCAGTTCGACGGTCGCCGCATGGGCCGACAGTGCCCGCGTTGGCAGCGCATACAGGCCGCGCCCCACCCGCACCAACAAGCCGCGCTGCGTCAGGCGCGTGAGGGTGACGGTGGGCAGCCCGGCTTGTTTGAGGTCGCGGGCGCGAATCAGACCATTGCGGGCGGCAAGGGCCAAAAGTTGGGTGGGATGCGTATTCATGCCATATGGTGTTGCAAAACGTCGGTGTTTGTCAACCATTACCGACGAAATACAACATACATAAATCGCACCCGGGTGGCAAGGTTTCCAGCAGCAGGGAGTTTTCGGCGCTGCTGGCATTCTAACTTGCGTAATCAAGCAAGCCCAGCCACCTCAAACCCAACAATATTGCGCTCGCTTTCAGAAAAGGTCACCCCAATCAATACCACTGGCCGGGCATCAGCCGCATATTTTTGTGCATAATTCTTGTGACGAATCTGCGCCAATGCCTGGTCGCTGCTGCCGCTTTGCCCCGATTCATCGTGCCGGTTTTCCGCCCCACCGCACTTTCATGAAAGCTCTTTCAAAAATGACGCCAATTTCCGCCCTGCCCCCGCTCCAGCGCCCGCCAGCGCCACCGCCCGCAATCCACAAAAACCGCCACGGATGTGACAAAAACCGGCTATTTGCCCCTTAAAGAACAAATTTTCGGTTGACAGATTGGGGAGGCTACCGGATAATTTGATCCAAGAAACCGCTTTCAAGAAATGAAGCGAGATTGCCCTCCCCGAGCTGGCTGCGCCCGCCGGACCGACAAAAATGAATCAACGGAGATTTCCATGCAAGGTTTGAGCAAACGCGCGCTGGCACTGTGGCTAGTCGGTATGGCGGCCAGCACTACGGCGCAGGCGCAAAAGGCGGAAGTGATTCACTGGTGGACTTCGGGCGGGGAATCGTCGGCGGTCAAGGAACTGGCAACGGCCTTCAAGGCCGCCGGTGGCACCTGGATCGATACCGCGATTTCAGGCGGCGACAATGCGAAAAATACTACCATCAACCGAATTGTCGGTGGCAAGCCACCGACCGTGGCACAGTTCAATACCTCGCGCCAATACCATGAGGTGGTGGCAGAAGGCTTGTTGAATGATATCGACGCGGTAGCGGTCAAGGATGGCTGGGACAAGTTTTTGCCGGAGCCGATCAAGCAGTTTGTCAAGGTCAAAGGCAAGTACTACGCGATGCCGGTTAACATCCATAACCCGTCGTGGTTTTGGTATTCCAAGGCGGTGCTGGCCAAGGCCGGTGTGACGGCTGAACCGAAAAACATGGATGAGTTTTTGGCGGTACTGGCCAAGATCAAGGCGTCCGGCGCGATAGCGCTGGCCTTGGGCGGTCAGGCCTGGCAGGAAGGGATTTTGTTTAACGCCATGCTGCATGCGGGCAATGCCGATTTGTACAAAAAGGTTTATGCCAGCAAAGATGGCGCAGTGGCGAGTTCGCCCGAATTCAAGAAGTTTTTGACCGATTTCAAGAAGCTCAAAGCCTTTGTTGATCCGGGTTCGCCGAACCGGGACTGGAACCTAACGACTTCGCTCTTGATTAACAATAAGGCCGGGTTTCAGGTGATGGGCGATTGGGTCAAGGGAGAATTTGCGGTGGCCAAACAAACCGCAGGCAAGGAATATGGCTGCTTTCCCGGCTGGGGTGCCAAGGCACCGTACATGATCGAGGGCGATGTGTTTGTGTTCCCGAAAAGCGGCGATGCCGAAGTGATCAAGGCGCAGCGCCTGTTTGCCACTGTTGCCACCTCTCCCGCCACGCAGGTGGCGTTCAACAATAAAAAGGGATCGATTCCGATTCGGCCCGATGTCGATATGGGCAAGCTTGATCTATGCGGCCAGCTTGGCCTTGCAGCACTAAAAGACCCATCACGCCACTTGGCGGCAGCCTCGCAACTGGTTGCGCCGGAAAAAGCCGGTCTGATCAGCGACGTGGTTACCAAGTTCTGGAACACCAATCAATCGGTGGATGATGCGGCCAAGGCATTTGCCGGGGCGCTCAAGGGTTGATCCGGGGTTGATCCGGGCTTAGTGCTAAGTACTTTGCTAAGTACTTTGCCAAGCACTTTGCCAAGTGCCGCATCAAGTACTGAGCCAAGTGCGGAGCCAACCGTGCCAGCCGGACCAGCCTACACAAGGATGGTCCGGCTGTCGGCAACCCAAAAACGGCAAACAGCGACCAACAACAATGATATCTGACGCCATCGAGCGATCAGCCGAGCGTAAAAGACCATGAGGGGAACAACAATGAAACAGGTTTGCCATGCGTAAGCCGCGCAAAGCGCTGAACTGGGGGTTGTATCTGGCCCTGTTGCCGATGGCACTGACGGCGATTGTCGCCTATTTGTCCAGCGTGCTGTGGACGGTTGGCGTATCGCTAACCAGTAGCCGCATGTTCGTCAACAGCAATTTCGTCGGGCTGGATCAATACACCAAACTGTTTGCCAGTGAGCGCTGGCAAATTTCCGTGAACAATTTGCTGCTGTTCGCCGTGTTGAGCATTATCGTTTGCATGGTGCTGGGCTTTTTGCTGGCGGTGTTCATCGATCAAAAAATCCGGGCCGAAGGCATATTTCGCAGTATTTTCCTGTATCCGTATGCGATGTCGTTTGTCGTAACCGGGCTGGTGTGGCAGTGGATGCTGAACCCGGAAATGGGGATTCAGGCTGCTGTGCGGCGACTCGGTTGGGAAACGTTTCAACTGGACTGGATTGTGACGCAAGACAAGGTGATGTATTGCGTGGTGATTGCGGCAGTGTGGCAGGCGTCCGGCTTGGTGATGGCGATTTTGTTGGCTGCGCTGCGCGGTATTGACAGTGAAATCTGGAAGGCAGCCCGGTTAGATGGCATTCCCACCTGGCGCGTGTACCTCTCGATTGTGTTGCCAATGATTAGTGGCGCAGTCGGTACCGCGTTTATTTTGCAGGCGATTGCAGCGATTAAGGTGTTTGATGCGGTCAACGCGATGACCGGTGGCGGGCCGGGTCTGGCCAGCGAAGTACCGGCCAAATTTATTCTCGATTACCTGTTCCAGCGCGGCAGCATTGGGCTGGCCTCGGCCGCCTCGGTGGTGATGCTGTTGACCGTGCTGGCGCTGTTGATCCCTTATTACTATTTGCGCCAGCATCAGGCAGCGCAGCGCGGAGCACACGCATGAATTCCTCACTGAATCAGGTCGTGAATCGGTCGCCTAATCCCGCCAGAGCAGCGGCGAAAAAGCGCCAGACCAAGCTGACCCCGGCGCGCATTGGCACCTATGGCTTTTTGCTGTCGGCTGCGCTGTTTTTCCTGTTGCCACTGTATGTGATGCTGGTCACCTCGTTCAAAACCATGGACGAGGTACGGCAAAGCTCGCTGTTTGCGCTGCCAATGGCCCCGACTTTGGAACCGTGGCTCACCGCATGGTCCAGTGCCTGTACCGGGCTAACTTGCAATGGCTTGCAGGCCGGGTTTCTCAATTCGCTGCAAATCGTGCTGCCGAGCGTGCTGCTGTCGATTGCGCTCGGGGCGATTAATGGCTATGCGCTGGCATTTTGGCGCTCACGCTGGGCCAACTGGCTGTTTGGCTTGTTGATGATCGGGGTCTTTATTCCGTATCAGGTGATCATGTATCCATTGGTACGCATGCTGTCCGGCATCGGCCTGTTTGGTTCACTACCGGCGATTGTGGTGATTCATGCGATTTTTGGCATGCCGGTGATGACGCTGCTGTTTCGCAACTACTATGCCGCAATTCCACAGGAATTGTTCAAGGCTGCGCGGCTCGATGGCGGTGGTTTTTGGCGAATTTTCTGGTCGCTGATGCTGCCCATGTCGACCCCGATTTTGATCGTCGCCACCATCATGCAGGTGACCGGGATCTGGAACGATTACCTGCTCGGGCTGGTGTTTGGCGGCACCAACTTTGCCCCGATGACGGTGCAGTTGAATAATATCGTCAACAGCACTTTCGGCGAACGGGCTTATAACGTCAACATGGCAGCGACGATTTTGACTTCGCTGGTGCCATTAACAATTTACCTCGCTTCCGGGCGCTGGTTTGTGCGTGGCATCGCTCAAGGTGCCGTCAAGGGGTAATTCATATGGCAAATATTTCGATTTCCAAACTCGCGATCCAGTTGGGCAACAATTCGATCATTCAAAACCTTGATTTGGAGGTGGCCGAAGGCGAGTTTTTGGTCTTGCTCGGGCCGTCCGGTTGCGGTAAATCCACGCTGTTGCACAGCATTGCCGGTTTGATTGATGTGCATGATGGCTCGATTGCGATTGGCGGCAACGACGTTACCTGGGCCGATCCGAAAGATCGCGGGATTGGCATGGTGTTTCAAAGCTATGCGCTGTACCCGACCATGACGGTCGAGCAAAACATGGCGTTTGGCCCGCGCATTAGTGGCGTGCCGAAGGCCGAGATTGCGACCCGGGTGGCACGCGCCGCGCAAATGTTGCACTTAACCGAGTTATTGCAACGCAAACCGGCCAATCTGTCCGGTGGCCAGCGCCAGCGGGTAGCAATTGGCCGGGCGCTGGTGCGCGAGGCGGCGGTGTTTTTGTTTGATGAACCGCTGTCGAATCTGGATGCCAAGCTGCGCGCCGAACTGCGCCGGGAACTGAAGGAATTGCACGCGACGCTGGGCGCGACCATGGTGTATGTGACTCATGATCAGGTGGAAGCGATGACGCTGGCCGACCGGATTGCGGTGATGCGCAGCGGGGTGATTATGCAAATCGACACCCCGGCCATGGTGTATCACCGTCCGGCCAACCGCTATGTGGCTGGTTTCCTCGGCTCGCCCGGCATGAATTTTATTGAAGGGCAGTTGGAGGGGCAGTCGGGCAGTCCGGCGGGCGGTCAGTCGGCACCAGCACCGCAAAGCGCTGGCGGGAAGATGAGGTTCGTTAGTCCGCACCTTAGCCTGTCGCTGTCCGATTATGCGTTTGCCGCGCCAGTTGCCGCCGGGCGCAAGGTAGTGCTGGGGGTGCGCCCGGAAGATATTTCGCTGGCGCTCGCTGCGGACGCAAACCCTGACAGCGTAGCGCTTGAGGTGCGGCTGGTCGAACCGATGGGGCCGAATCAAGTGCTGTGGCTCAAGCTCGGCCAGCAAGATATTGGCGTCACCTGCGATGCGCGGATGCAAGCGGCCAAGGGCGACACGGTGTACGCGCATTTCCACGTCAGCCATGTGTCGCTGTTTGATGCTGCCAGCGAAAACCGGCTTTGATACGCCATGCCCCGATTCCATTCATTCCATCTATTTCACTCCACCGCACCCGAACCCTGTCAACCGAGCCAAACATGAGCGAACTTTCCTTTCCTGCCAATTTTCAATGGGGTGTTGCCACCAGCTCCTATCAAATCGAGGGTGCCGCCCAGACCGACGGGCGCGGCCCATCGATTTGGGACACCTATTCCCACACACCGGGCAAGGTAGCCAATGGCGACACTGGCGATGTGGCGTGCGATCACTATAACCGGCTCGAATCGGATCTCGATTTGATCGCCTCGCTGGGGGTCGATGCCTATCGTTTTTCAATTGCCTGGCCGCGGGTGCAACCGCTTGGGTACGGTGCCTGGAATGAAGCCGGGTTGGCGTTTTATGACCGGCTGGTCGATGGCTTGCGCGCGCGCGGCATTGCGGCCCATGTCACGCTGTACCACTGGGATTTGCCGCAGGCGCTACAAGATATCGGCGGCTGGGAAGCACGCGCCACGGCGCATCACTTTGCCGAATATGCACGGGTGATGGCGTTGCGGCTGGCGGGCCGGGTAGCGAGCATTTGTACCCACAATGAACCATGGTGTACCGCCGTGTTGGGCAATGAACTGGGCCGGTTTGCGCCCGGCTTGAGTGACCGGGCAGTGATGCTGCGCGTGGCGCATCATTTGCTGCTGTCACACGGACTGGCATTGCAGGCGATCCGCGCCAGCGGCGTTACCACGCCACTTGGCATCGTGCTCAATCAAAGCCCGGCGACTCCGGCGACCGCCAGTGCCGCCGACAAGGCAAAGGCCGTGCGCGAATACGCGGCCTTTGTGCGCTGGTATATGGACCCGCTGTTTTTGCAACAGTATCCGCAGCACCCGGATTTGCCGCTGCCCGATGTCATACAAGCGGACGACATGGCAATTATCAGCCAGCCGCTCGACTTTTTGGGCATCAACTACTACACCCGCTCGTGGTGTTCCAGCGCTACCCCACCGGTACCCGCGCCATGTGCCATGGGTGTATCGGATATGGGCTGGGAAAACTATCCGCAAGGTTTGACCGAATTGCTGTGCCAATTGCACCAGGATTACCGGCTGCCGCCAGTGTTTATCACCGAAAACGGCATCGCCTGCGCCGATACGGTGGTCGATGGCCGGGTCGATGATGCGCCGCGGATTGCGTACATGGCCAGCCATTTGCAAGCGCTTCAAGCAGCGATGGCTGCCGGGGTCGATGTGCGCGGCTTCTTTTACTGGAGCCTGATGGATAATTTTGAGTGGGATTCGGGCTACGACAAGCGCTTTGGCCTGTTTCATGTTGATTACAGCACCTTGCAGCGCACCGCCAAGGATAGTGCCAACTGGTACACGGCGCTGATTGCACAGCAGCGCAAGGGTTGAGCCGACAGGCTAGGGGCTATGGGCTGGCTGTTGAGTCGCAACTGTTCAGCCATTTTTACCGGCCGGACAGTCGCGCTCCCGGTTGGCCAGTCACTGACCGACCACGGGTCAATCCCATCAATTACGCAAGCGCCGCACCGACTCGCGCACCACCAATTCCAGCGGCGGCAACTGCAACTCCACCGCTTCCTTATTAATCAACCCCAACATCGCCTGCGCCGCCAGTTGGCCAATTTCATACACTGGCTGGCGAATCGTGGTCAGCGGCGGCATGGCATAGCTGGAACTGGGCAAATCGTCAAAACCGATTAACGACATATCGTCCGGCACGCGAATGTTCAGCCGATACAGCGCAATTCGCGCACCATACGCCATTTGGTCATTGGCGGAGAAAATCGCGCTGAAATTGACGCGGGAATTGATCAGTTGATTGGTCGCCAGCACCCCGCCCGCCGCCTGAAAATTCGATTGCACCACCAGTGCCGGATCAAACGGCAAATCGGCTTCCTGTAGCGCCTGTTGATAGCCCTGCAGGCGCGCTCTGGCGTCTGGCATTTCGGCTGGCCCGGCAATAAAGGCAATCCGGGTGTGCCCCAGTTCGATCAGGTACTTGGTGGCCAAACAAGCCCCGCTTTGGTGATCCAAATCCAGGCCATACAACCCCGGTGCCTGCAAACTGCGTCCAGTAATGACGATTGGGGTTTGCTTGGCATAGTCAATCAATTGCTGGTCGCTCAAGCGCCCGGTCAGCACAATCACGCCATCGACCCGCCGCCCCTGCAACAGGCTCATGCGTTCGACTTCCTCGCGCAAATTCCAATGGCCACTGACAAACAGCGGAATATACGACGTGCTGGCCAGCGCCTCTTCAATCCCGCGCAGGGCCTCGCCGTAGAACGGGCTTTCGATATTTTGGGTCAATACGCCAATTGACATGGTTTGCCCGAGCGCCAAGCCGCGCGCCAGCGCATTGGGCCGGAAGTTGAAGCGGGCAATGGTTTGCTCCACCGCCAGCCGCTTCGCTTCACTCACTTTGGCGGTGCCATTCAAGATGCGCGAGACAGTGCTCGGTGACACACCGGCAGCGCGGGCGATAAATTCGAGGGTGATCGGTTCTTCGTTGGGGGGGGTTATCGGTTCCATCTCGCGACTATCCCACACTTTGAAAGCGCCTGTCAATTGAATTCGGCGAACACCTTACTTTCTGCCAAAACTGCGCCGGAGATACCTGCCAAGTTCGCTTTGTCGGGGGGCCTTGTGCCCCTCCCCCACCGTAGGCGGGCAGCACAGCAATCACAAGCGAGTACGATACCGCTCAAGTTGTTTTGCTGTCCAAATCAGATTGATTATTTTCTTCACCATTTTCTTCGGTACGTGGGCGACGCAATGATTCGGGAGGTGGCGGCTCAGTATGGGTGCGCCAATCCACATCGGCAAACAACGCTGCGTATTCCTCCCTGATTTCCTTGTTTGGCAAGTCTGTTGGGTCTTTTGCGTAAATCGTTACCACTCCCTTTTCACTATCGATAAATAAAAAAAGGGGCGTATCGTGCGGCAACATTTCCAATGCTGCGGCTGGCATTTGCAATTGTCCCGACTGAATTACTGAATAGGCTGTGCTGATTGTCATACAGAAACCTTTTTCCCAATAAAGAATGTTTGAAAATTTATTAGTTGCAGATCATACCACCGAATTGTATGCACTGCGTGCTAATCGCCTTTTTGGTGCCGCCAAATACAAACATAATTTTGCCCCAACAGAACCGCGCTTTGCGCAAGCGGTCGTGCGCCAACCAAACGGCGATGAATACGCTTTCGCCATTTCCCATTTTGACGAACAAGCGGGGCACAGAAGCTTGATCGAAGGCACTGACGGCTCCTGCCAATGTACTCCCCTATACCCCATCCCAGAACCACGCCTGAGCACATCATGTTTACTTAGGACTTACGCAAAACCGCCCCAGCGGCGTTGCGCTGCCTTGCCGTACAGGCGTACTGCCTGCGGCAGCGCGCCTTGCTGGAACAATTTTGCGTAAGTCCTGTACTGTTATCGACGAGTTTAAAGCCGAATCCGATGTTGAGGTGGTGTTGCAACGTGAAGTTGAACGCCGGGCTACGGCAATTGAGCGTGGCGAAGCGAAATGGCTGGACGGACTGGAAACGCTGGCAGTAATCAAAGCCGAATTTGCACTGGGTAATTGAGCCACGTACACGCCTGTCGCGGCTAGACGAGCCAACTGGCCCGGCGGCGTGCGGGGTTGCCGCGCTTGGGCGGGCGACATTCATTCGCCCCGCCCCGCTCTAAATGAATATCTTTTGCGTACAACGGTATCAACCCAAATAGATACCTTGCCAGCCCAAAAAACAACAGCCGCACCGCCCAAAGGCAGGTGCGGCTGTTGCTTTTACGGCAGGCTGTGTTTACTCAACCGCCTTCACCATCGTTTCCAACACTTTTTTGGCATCGCCAAACACCATCATGGTCTTGTCCATATAGAACAATTCATTGTCCAACCCAGCATAGCCCGATGCCATCGAACGCTTGTTGACGATCACGGTTTTAGCTTTATAGACTTCCAGAATCGGCATCCCGGCAATCGATGATTTCGGATCTTTGGCGGCAGGGTTGACCACGTCATTCGCACCCAACACCAACACCACATCAACCTGGCCGAATTCGCCGTTGATATCTTCCATCTCGAACACCTGGTCATACGGCACTTCGGCTTCGGCCAACAGCACATTCATATGGCCCGGCATGCGCCCGGCCACCGGGTGAATTGCATAACGCACACTCACGCCATTGTGTACCAGCTTTTCCACCAGTTCTTTCAGGGCATGCTGGGCCCGTGCCACCGCCAGACCATAGCCCGGAACAATGATCACGCTCTCGGCATTGCTCATCAGGAACGCTGCATCATCTGCCGAACCGGATTTGACCGGGCGCTGAGCTTGCGCTGCACCACCGGCACCGGCATCACCCGCATCGCCACCAAAGCCACCCAAGATCACGTTGAAGAAGCTGCGGTTCATGGCCTTGCACATGATGTAGGACAAAATCGCACCCGAAGAGCCAACCAGCGAACCGGCAATGATCAACATCGAGTTGTTGAGCGAAAAGCCAATGCCCGCTGCGGCCCAACCCGAATAGCTGTTCAGCATCGATACCACCACCGGCATATCAGCCCCACCAATCGGGATGATGATCAACACGCCCAACACGAAGGCGATGATGGTCATGATCACAAATGGCGTCCAGTTCGGTTCCCATGCGCCTTCGGCCCCGTTATTGGTGAAGCAAAACACCAAGCCAAGTACCACCATCGCCACTGCCAGCACCAAATTGAGCATGTGCTGTCCGGGAAAGCTGACCGGTGCGCCCTGGAACAGGCGGAATTTGTACTTGCCGGACAGTTTGCCAAACGCAATCACCGAACCAGAGAACGTAATCGCGCCAACAAAGGTGCCGATGAACAATTCAAACCGGTTACCAATCGGCAGTACTTCACCCGCCTTGGCCACAATGTTAAACGCCACCGGTTCGGCTACCGCCGCAATCGCGATACACACCGCCGCCAAACCAATCAGCGAGTGCATGGCCGCGACCAGTTCCGGCATCTTGGTCATTTCCACCCGTTTGGCGAGCAGGGTACCAATCCCGCCACCGATCACCAGCCCGGTCAAAATCAGGCCAAAGCCGAGGCTGCCACTGCCAGCGGTAGCGGTGCTTTTGAGTTTGATGATCCACAAAATCGTGGTCACCACCGCAATCGCCATACCGGTCATGCCAAAGGCGTTACCGGCACGCGCAGTAGAGGGCGAAGACAGGCCTTTCAGGGCCTGGATAATACATATGGACGCGATCAGATACAGCAGCGTCACCAGATTCAAGCTGACAAAGGACATATCCATGCTTATTCTCCCTTACCGGCTTTAGGTTCTTTTTTCTTGAACATTTCCAGCATTCTCTGCGTGACCAAAAAGCCGCCGAACACGTTCACCGCCGCCAGTGCCACGGCCAGCGTGCCCATAACCTGGGCCAGCGGTTTTTCAGTCAGGCCAGCGGCCAGCATGGCACCGACGATGATGATGGCGGAAATGGCGTTGGTAACGGCCATCAGCGGGGTGTGCAGGGCCGGGGTGACGGTCCAGACCACGTGATAGCCAACATAGATTGCCAGCACGAAAATGATAAGATTGACAATGGTACTACTGATAACGAGTTCCATGATAGCCCCTTGGTTTGATGGAATTATTTGCGCAACACTTCACCGGCATGGCAAAGCAGCGTGGCTTTCAGAATTTCCTCTTCCCGATCCAGCACATAGTTATTGTCTTTATCAAACAACAGTTTCAGGAAATCGAGCACGTTGCGCGCATACAGGGCCGATGCATCAGCCGCCACCATGGTCGCCAGATTCGGTTCACCGACGATGTGTACCCCGTATTTGGTGACGGTTTTGCCCAGTTCGGAGAGTGGGCAATTGCCGCCCTGCTCGACCGCCAGATCGACGATCACCGAACCCGGTTTCATGGCCTTGACCGTGTCTTCGGAAATGAGTATCGGCGCTTTGCGGCCCGGAATCAGGGCGGTGGTGATCACGATGTCGGCCTGTTTGGCCCGTTCATGCACCAGCTTGGCTTGCCGCTCCATCCAGGCTTGCGGCATCGATTTGGCATAGCCGCCCTCGCCCTTGGCAATTTCACGCTCTTCATCGGTTTCATACGGTACATCAATGAATTTGGCCCCGAGCGATTCGACTTGCTCCTTGACCGGTGGCCGCACATCGGACGCTTCAATCACCGCACCCAACCGTTTGGCGGTAGCAATGGCCTGCAAACCGGCCACCCCTACGCCCATGATCAACACCCGTGCCGCTTTGACGGTACCGGCTGCGGTCATCAGCATGGGCATAAAGCGCTGGTAAGTGTTGGCCCCAATCATCACCGCCTTGTAGCCAGCGATATTGGCCTGGGAAGAGAGCACGTCCATCGACTGGGCACGTGTGATGCGGGGTACGGCTTCGAGGGCAAACGCAGACAGATTGGCGCCAGCCATGGCAGCGATGTTTTCAGCATCAAACTGATTCAGCATGCCGATCAATACTGCGCCCGACTTCATCATGCCGCGCTCTTCGCCAGACGGTGCGCGTACCTTTAGCACCATGTCACAGCCCAGGGCATCTTGCGCACTGCCGATTTCGGCACCGGCGGCGCGGTAGGCATCGTCGATAACACTCGACATCACGCCCGCGCCCGACTGCACCACCACCTGATGTTTACCGGCCACCAGTTTCTTGACCGTTTCCGGGGTCGCGGCTACCCGGGTTTCCCCCGGCCGCGTCTCGGCGGGTATGCCTATTCTCATGACGCCTCCAATAAAATGTGAACTGACGAGAATCTTACACGGATTCGCGCAGTGAAAACAATTGCGGGTTTTGTTATTTGCCCCATATGATTGATTTATATCCGCCGTACAACGCTGCCTCGGGCGAAATGACCAGAACGGCAAAGTTTCACTGTTTGGCATACGGATACAAAATTGGGCTGGCGCGGTAAAATGGCAACATTCGGAAGGAATGCTATGACACAACACTGGAAACCCTCGGTTACGGTCGCCGCGATCATTGAACGCGACGGTCAATTTTTATTGGTGGAAGAACAAACCAGCGATGGCTTGCGCCTGAATCAGCCCGCCGGTCATCTGGAGCAGCAGGAGTCGCTGCTGCAAGCAGTGGTGCGCGAAACGCTGGAAGAGACCGCGTTCGATTTCACCCCCACCGCACTGATCGGCATGTACCTGACCCGGTTTACCGGCCATCAGGGCGTTGACCGCACTTATTTACGCTTTGCGTTTACCGGTGAATTGGGCCAGCAACAACCGCGCGCGCTCGATCACGGCATTGTGCGCACGCTGTGGATGAGCCGCGACGAACTGGCCGCCTGCCCGGAGCGGCACCGCACCCCGATGTTGCTGCAATGCATTGACGACTATCTGCGCGGGCAACGGCTGCCGCTCGACGCGCTATTTACTCATCACAGCGTCGGGCACGCCAACCCGCCGCAGCCAGCCAACGGGGATAGCGCTCATGACTAAGCAAAAAGTAGTGATCGGCATGTCGGGCGGGGTCGATTCATCGGTCGCAGCCTGGTTGTTAAAGCAACAAGGCTATGAAGTGATTGGCCTGTTCATGAAAAACTGGGAAGACGACGACGATTCGGAATACTGTTCCACCCGGCAAGACTGGCTCGATGCAGCCAGCGTGGCCGATGTGGTTGGGGTCGATATCGAAGCGGTCAATTTTGCGGCTGACTCCAAGGATCGGGTGTTTGCCGAATTTTTGCGCGAATACCAGGCCGGGCGCACACCGAACCCAGACGTGCTGTGCAATGCCGAAATCAAGTTCAAGGCGTTTCTCGACCACGCGCTGCACCTGGGGGCGGATTTGATTGCCACCGGGCATTATGCACGGGTGCGACAAAACGGTGCACGGTTTGAATTGTTAAAAGCGTTCGATGCCAGCAAGGATCAAAGCTATTTTCTACACCGCCTTAACCAAAAGCAACTGGCCAACACCTTGTTTCCACTGGGTGAAATCCACAAAACCGAGGTGCGCAAGATTGCCGCCGAACTGAAGCTGCCGAACGCGGCCAAGAAAGATTCGACCGGAATTTGCTTCATTGGCGAGCGCCCGTTCCGCGAGTTTTTGAACCGCTACCTGTCGTACCAGCCGGGGCCGATCAAGACTGACGATGGCAAAACCGTGGGTGAGCATGTGGGCCTGTCGTTTTATACACTCGGCCAGCGCAAGGGGATCGGGATTGGTGGTTTGAAAGCGTATAAAAAACCCGATGGCAGCAGCGATGCCTGGTATGTGGCGAAAAAGGATGTGGCTGAAAACACCCTGTACATCGTGCAGGGGCATGAGCACCCGTGGCTGAAAAGCCCTTCCTTGTTGGCAGAACAAGTGTCATGGGTGGCAGGCAGCGCGCCGCAGGCCGGGCCATACAGCGCCAAAACCCGCTACCGGCAAGCCGATGTGGCGTGCCAACTGGCACCGACGCTGCAAGATGGCTTTGGCCTGTCGTTTGATGAAGCACAATGGGCGGTCACGCCGGGCCAGTCGGCGGTGTTGTATGACGGCGACGTGTGTCTGGGAGGTGGGATTATTGCGCAGGCAGGGTGAGGCCGTGGCGCGCCCTGAAACCGCCAAAAAGCATCCAGATTCCATTTTGGCCTAAGCCAGATTCCATTTTGGCCTAAGCCAGATTCCATTTTGGCCTAAGCCAGATTCCATTTTGGCCTAAGCCAGATTCCATTTTGGTCTAACACAAGTCCATGATTTTTATCAAACTACCTGATTTTTTGTGCTAAAATTTCGATTCAAAAATCAATCAATCAGGAGGCAACTTGGATGAGATTTTTCCACGGCATTTAAGCGCCAATCTGAACGAGGCTTTGCAGGACACACCGGTCATCTTTCTGAACGGCCCACGGCAATGCGGCAAGAGTACGCTGGCGCGCCACCATTTTTCTGATTGGCCCTACTTTTCGCTCGATGATGAGAAGGTGCGCACTGCCGCCCAAACCGACGGTGGCGGCTTTGTGCGCCGTCTTGACCGGGCGATCATTGATGAAGTGCAGCGTGTGCCGGAATTGATGTTTGCCATCAAAATGTCGGTCGATACTGATCGCCGTCCGGGACGTTTTGTATTGACCGGCTCGGCCAATATTTTGACCTTGCCCAGAGCCTCGGACAGTCTGGCTGGCCGCATGGAAATTTTAAATTTGCTGCCCCTGTCACAAGCCGAAATAGAGCGCCGTGACAATACCTTCCTGAGCTACCTAGTCAGCGAACAGTGGCCAGCTACCCGGGCCATGGTTCGGGGCGATGCCATGATTGAACGGGTATTGACCGGCGGCTATCCCGAAATGGTGTTGCGGGGCAGCGAGCGACGGCGTGCGGCCTGGATCAATGCCTATGTGCAAGCCTTAATTGAGCGCGATGCGCGCGACGTGATGGATATCGACAAACTTGATGTCTTGCCGCGTCTGTTGGCCGTCCTCGCACAATATGCCGGACAATTACCGAATTTCACCCAAATCGGCGGACAATTGGGACTCGACAGCAAAACCGCACAACGCTACACCGCCCTGCTCGAACACCTGTACCTGATCAAGCGTTTGCCGCCATGGGGGCGCAATGATCTGGCCCGGCTAATCAAAACCCCCAAATTGCATATGCTCGACGCCGGTTTGCAGGCCAACCTGATCAACCTAAGCAAAGATCAGGTGATTGCCGACAAAACCCGCTTCGGTGCCACGCTCGAAACTTGGGTCTTTGCTGAATTGTGCAAAGCCATGTCGCTGGTGCCCGGCACCTGGACGCTATCCCATTTCCGCGACAAGAATCAGGTAGAAGTCGATTTCATCCTGGAAAACCGCTTGCGGCAGGTGGCGGGTATTGAAGTCAAAGCCAGTTCCAGCATCAAAGCAGCCGATTTCAAAGGGCTACACCGCCTGCAAGAAATGCTCGGCGCGCAGTTTTTGACCGGTGTGGTGCTGTATGACGGTGAGCATGTACTACCGTTCGGCCCCAAGCTGTGGGCTGTGCCGTTAGGTTTTTTATGACAGCGGGAAAGCGGTATGGCGTTTTTACATTAGCCGCTGAGGGGGGCAGAGGCAGACAGTTGATCCTTGCGGTAGCACGCCATCCCGGCGGCAGTGTCTCGCAATACGCACCGGGTTTGCCCTATTTTTTAAGCCATTTATCGTAGATTTTCTGCATCGTGCCATCTTGCACCATTTTGCCAATCGCTTCGTTGACTGGGCCTTCAAGTGCCAGATTCGGCGATTTTTTCGACCACGAAATGGTAGTATCTGTGGTTTTCAACACCAGAAAATCACCGAATTGCTCACGTACCCCCATGCCGGCAATAATGTGGCCAATGGTCGAGAGCGAACCGGCCACCGCTTGCACCTGGCCCGCCGCCGCTTTTTTAACGCCGGTGGTGTAATCGAGATCCATCGATTTGTCGAGCGTGCCATCCTGATCAAATGTTGGATCCACCTTCAGGCCGCGCGTGACGCTGATTTTGACGCCTTTTAAGTCGGCGTAGCCCTTTAGCGGCAGGCCCTTTATACCCCACACGCCAAATTGTAGCGGGAATGCCGCCACCCCCTTGTTGGCATAGGCTGCGCGCTGCGGCCCCCAGGCCATGAAAGAAAAGTCAATCGTCCCTTCCTGCAAATCGCTTTCCACCCGGCCATACGGCGTCATTCTGCCAATAATTTTGTGGCCAGTACGTTTTTCCAGCGCCTTCATCACATCGGGCACAATACCGATGAATTGCCCGGGGTTGGCCGGATCGGGCAAGGTCCACGGATCAAGCTGGATCATGTCCACTTTCAATTCCAGCGCCTGCGCCGCAACACAGTGCAAGGCCAAAGCGGCAAGTGCAACAAAGCCAAATCGTTTCATGAAGACTCCCAAGTAAAAAAAGCAGCGGTTAAGTTAAGCCCGATTGCTACCGTGCACACTCAAATGCAGGTTTGCCGGGCAACCAGAAGGGAAGCCTACCCGACTTTTTCAGAGGAAAACCGGTACAAAAATGGCCAGTAAAAATAAAGCATTTATGCTATTTGATCGACTCATTATTTTGATTTACCCAAGCAAGCTGGCAATAAAATCTGCCTTGTCTCCCGCTAACCGTGTCGCAAAATCGTCAACCTGCCCGGCATGGATCAGTCGATAAGCCAATCCGGTGCAGGCACGCCACGCCTCCCTTCATTTTTGCAAACTGTGCCGGAAATTTTGCGCTTTATCGCAAAACCCCTGCATTGGCACGACCAAACACGCTATGATGCACAGCGTAATTTTTCCCGGCTTTTGCCCGGCTTTTGCCCGGCTTTTGTCCGGCTTTTGCCAACCCTGCTTTGTCCAACCCTGACCGATCTTGCCAATGAAAAAATTTAAACTTGCCACCCTGTGCCTGCTCCTGCCACTGGCCTTTGCCAGCATGGCCTCCCCCACTTCCGGAATTGACGCTTCGCTGGGCGACCCTGCGGTGCGGGCACAGGACGATTTATTCCGTGCCGTCAATGGCAACTGGTTGAAAAATACCGAGATTCCGGCTGACAAGGCTGAATACGGCGCATTCTTCCAACTGCGCGATCAATCCGATAAGCGGGTGCGGGTGATTGTGGAACAATTGGCCAAAAGCAAACACAAGGCGGGCAGCGTCGAGCAAAAGATCGGCGATTTTTATGCCAGTTTCACCGATCTCAAAAAAATTGACCAAGCTGGCATGGCACCGATCAAACCGGCTCTGGCCGCGATTGATGCGCTGAAAGATGGTGCCGATTTGGCGCGCTGGCTGGGAAAAATGCAGGGCCACATGGATACGCCAGTCAACCTTGGAGTGTTGCCCGACCTGAAAAACCCTGCCGTGTATCAGGCCATCACCTGGCAAGGCGGGCTGGGTTTGCCGGATCGGGAGTATTACCTAAAACAGGATGATGCACGGCTGGCCAAGGCCAAGGCGGCTTATCTCGATTATTTGACCAAACTGGCACGCCAAATCGGTGAAAAAGACCCGCAGGCGGCAGCCAAACGGGTGATGGCACTGGAAACCGAGGTGGCCCGCCTGCACAATACACCGGTGGAAAACCGCGATATTGGCAAACTGTACAACCCGATGACGCCGAAAAAACTGGCAGAAGAAGCCAAGGGCTTTGATTGGTTATTGTTTTTGCAAAATGCCGGCCTCTCAACCGAAGCGGCGCTGGTGGTAGCCCAGCCACGGCTGAACACCGGGGTGGCGCAACTGTATTCGACGCTGCCGCTAGCGGACTGGAAGCTGTATTTCAAATTGCGCAGCATCGACCACGCTGCACCACTATTGCCCAAGGCCGTGCGCGAGGCCCATTTTGCCTACCGTGGCACAGCCCTGTCGGGCACCACCAGCGAAAAACCACGCTGGCAGCTTGGCATTACCGCCCTGAACGCCAGCCTGGGTGAAGCGATTGGGCAAGTGTATGTGGCACGCCATTTCCCGCCCGAGTCCAAGCTGCGCATGCAGCAACTGGTCGCCAATCTGATGGCAGCCTACAAGGAATCGATTGACGGCCTGACCTGGATGACACCGGCCACCAAGGCTGAAGCACAGGACAAGCTGGCCAAATATGGCGTGAAAATTGGCTACCCGGACCAATGGCGCGATTATCAGGCGCTCGAAATTCGGGCCGGAGATGCACTGGGCAATGCCAAACGCTCAGCCAGCTTTGAATGGCAGCGCCAAAGTTCACGCAGTGGCAAGGCAGTGGATCGGGCCGAATGGGGCATGATGCCACAAACCGTGAACGCCCAGTACAACCCCTTGCTCAATGACATTACCTTTCCGGCAGCGATGTTGCAGCCCCCATTTTTTGATATGGCCGCCGACGATGCCGCCAATTACGGTGCGATTGGTGCCGTGATCGGCCATGAAATCAGCCACGGCTTTGACGATCAGGGCAGCCAGTTCGATGGCGATGGCAAACTGCGCAACTGGTGGACGGCGGACGACCGCAAATCATTCGATGCGATTGGTGCGCAACTGGTGGCCCAGTTTGAGACCTATGAACCGCTACCCGGGCAAAAGGTCAATGGCAAGCTGACGCTCGGCGAAAACATTGCCGACCTGTCTGGCCTGCAAATTGCCTACAAAGCTTACCGCCGCTCGCTGGCGGGCAAACCGGCTCCGGTAATTGCCGGACTCACTGGCGAACAGCGCTTTTTCATGGGTTGGGCGCAAGGGTGGCGCGGTAAAACGCGTGATGAAAAAATGTTGCAACAGATCAAAACTGATCCGCACGCCCCGGATGAACACCGTGCCAATGGTGCGGCTGTCAATCATGATGGCTTTCATGAAGCGTTCGGCACCAAACCAACTGACCGCATGTTCAAACCGGCAGATCAGCGTATCCGCATCTGGTAAGCGGTAAATGGCGGGGCTTGTACGCCCCGCCTTTGCCCACCACGCATCCCACCGCCGTGCGTGGTCTGCCGTGGTCTGCCGTGGTCTGCCGTGGCCCGGCGTGACGTGTTCTACTGGGTCGGCCAACCGGAATACGATTGCACCGGATTTGACGGCATGGCATGAATTGGGCGATACTGCGGAAGGTTTTTCAAGAATTTTCCACTTTCATCGTCAACCAAACAAGCACGCCATGTCCAATCCATTCCCCACCATCAACATTACCCGAACCAGCCACTCCCGCATCAAGGACGTGGACTGGAACCATTTGCCGTTTGGCAAAGTCTTTTCCGACCACATGCTGGTAATGGATTATGCCAATGGGGCATGGCAAGCCCCTGAAATTGTACCGTATGGCAACCTCACCCTAAGTCCTGCCACCTCGACCATTCATTATGGCCAATCGGTGTTTGAGGGCATGAAGGCAACCAAGAGCGCCAGCGGTGAGGTTTTTCTGTTCCGGCCGGAAATGAATGCGCGACGCTTTCGCGAATCGTGCGAGCGCATGTGCATGCCGACCCTATCCGATGCGGTGTTTATTGACTTGATCAAGGCGCTGGTTGATCTGGATCGGGACTGGATTTCAACCCAGCCCGATGCCTCGCTGTATCTCCGGCCGTTTATGTTTGCCACCGATGATTATGTCGGCATTCGGCCCTCGGACGCGTATAAATTCATCATCTTTACCTGTCCGGTCGGGGCCTATTATTCGGAGCCGGTCAATGTCAAGGTCGAAGAGCATTACACGCGTGCCGCACCGGGCGGGGTCGGCATGGCCAAAACCGCGGGCAATTATGCCGCGTCGCTGTATGCCGCCAAACTCGGGCAGGCCCAGGGCTTTCATCAACTGATCTGGACCGATGCGACCGAGCATCAATATATTGAAGAATCGGGCACCATGAACATCATGTTCGTGCTGGACGGGGTCTTGCTCACGCCATCCGAACAGGGCGATACGATTCTCAAGGGCACCACCAAGCGCACCGTGCTCGACATTGCCAAAAGCTGGGGCATGCCGGTCGAAGAACGGCGCGTTTCGGTGACCGAGATCGTGGCGGCAATCAAGGACGGTCGTTTGACCGAAGCGTTTGGTGCCGGTACTGCCGCAACGATTGCCCATATTGCCAAAATCGGCTACCGCGACGAACTGCTGGAACTGGGGCCGGTTGCCGAACGCACCTTTTCCAACAAGGTCAAGCACTATCTCGATGAGCTCAAGGCGGGCCGGATTGAGGATACGTTGCACTGGCTGGTAAAAATTTAACCCGGCTTTAACCCTAAGCTGCCCCGGGTTTGCTACAGGTTTGCCCCGGGCCTGCCTGCAAACAAACTTCGCGTCGCTTACAACATCTATGACGCACAAAAGCCGGGCACCGTTGCCCGACTGAAAAAACTTGTGCGATCCCTTAATAAACAATGCTATTCTTTCGCTTGTGTCTTGTCATGTAGAACCCACTGTTGCATGTCGGCCCGCAATCCTGTTTTGCGCTGGCAACCGAGTAATCGTCCACTGTGCCAATTTGAGGTGTTTCGCGTGTTGCAGCCAGCTATTTCTTACGGGTGTTTGCCTTTCCTCTGCCCGATCATGCATGCCCATCCCTCTCGCCGCTGGTGGGCGGCGGGTAGTTGCCCGCTAGCGGGGGACAAATGAGTATCGCCAGCGATTCGGCCCGCACCCGCAACACCGCACGGGTGATGTTGTTTTTTGTGTTCCTGACCTTTGCCGCGATTATTGGCCAAACCTGGCACTCAGTCAATGAAGACCGTGAGCTAACGCTCTCTACCGAGAGAAAAAACGCGTTGATTGCAGCACGCCTGCTTGAAGAACATGCGACCCAAACCCTGCGCGATGCCGAACGCAATCTCGAAACGGTTGCCGCCTCAATCACAGCCCTCAGCCTTGACCGGGAAATTGACGAAGCCCTGTTAAGTGAAGTGATTATCAAGGGCAAGCGCGACAACCGCTTTCTCAATGCACTGGAGTTGGTTAATCCCAATGGCATCAGCCTGGTCAGCTCAATCGAGTATCCGGCGCATCAATTCGACAATGCCTCACGTCCGTATATTCCGGTCATGCTCAAGCACCCGGAGATGAAAAATACCGTGCTTGGCCATACCTTTCGCCGCTTTTATGATCAGGAACTGGTGGTGCCATTGGCACGCAACATTTATGACAAGAATGGGCGTTACTTGGGTATTTTAAGCATTGATCTCTCGATTTCTTATTTCAGTAATGTGTACGCCCGGATTGCAACCGGCGGCAAGGCACTGGTGGCCCTGATCAGTAACGATGGTTTTGTGGTGGTGCGCTCGCCATTCGAAGAACGCTTTTTATCGCTCGATATTTCCCAGTCCCCGGTTTTGAAAGAGTTAAGCAGCCAAAAAAAGGAAGAAGGCTGGTTTGAAGACGATAAATTCCTCGGGGGCAACACCTATGTTTCCCGTCTGTATACCTATCGCAGAATTCAGGGTTTTGGCGTCACCGCAGTGTATGCCCGTGACATTGATGCCATTTTGGTTGATTGGCGCGCCCGCACCTTTGACAACATTATGTACGCTGGTGCATTTATTCTGATTCACCTGATTTTGACCTATTTTTTGGCACTGCACATCAAACGCCTGCACACGTCCGAATCCTCACTGCAACAACATATTGAGCGGCTGAACCAGTCAGAGATTTCGTTGCGCGCCAGTGAAACCAAGTTCATCAGCATGTTCCAATACTCGCCGGTTCCGCTTTCGGTGATGCGCTTGCGCGACGAATTGATTTTTGAGGTCAATGACAGCCTGCTTAACCAATTTGGTTTTACCCATGATCAATTTGTCGACCAGACCCCGCTTGGCCTCGGACTGTGGCAAAACGAAACGGAACACGAACCGTATCTGGCGCTGTTGACCAGTCAGGGTTATGTGGAGCGGCTGGAAGTGCAAATGCGTGCCAGCGATGGCCGTATTCTGTTTTGTTTGCTGTCGGCCCGCCTGTTTGATGCCGATGGCGAAAGCATGGCGATTTTTTCGCCGATTGACGTAACCCACCAGCGCGAAATTGAACAACAAATCCGCGAACTCAATACCCAGCTCGAAGAACGGGTGCGGCAACGCACCGCCAAACTCGAACGCAGCAATCTGGAATTGGCCGATGCGCTTGAA
>JACCDS010114905.1_pt1 | contig 31725 bp, 34 predicted proteins | sample 7446441 | NCBI WGS metagenome assembly JACCDS01 (sample SAMN15323445, study PRJNA562643) | freshwater metagenome | isolation source: river surface water | place: USA:Blue River Watershed | collected 2017-08-17
AATCCGCAAACATGCCTTACATCACTGAAAGATGGCCAGGTGGAATGTTGACTAACTTCGTAACTATCCGTAAAGCTGTTAAAAAAATGGCTACTATTGATAAAATGAAGAAAGACGGAACATTCATGACTCTTTCTAAAAAAGAGCGTTTGCAAGTAGATCGTCTTCGTGCTAAATTAGAGAAAAACTTAGGTTCTATCGCTGACATGTCTAGACTACCTGCAGCCTTGTTCGTAGTAGATATCAAAGCAGAACACATCGCTATAAAAGAAGCTCAAAAATTAAACATTCCAGTTTTCGCAATGGTGGATACGAATTCAGACCCAAGAGAGGTTGATTACGTAATCCCTGCAAATGATGATGCTTCTAAATCAATCGATAAAATTTTAACTTTAGTTACTGCAGCTGTTGTTGAAGGTCTTTCTGATAGAGGATCTGAAAAAGACGCGGAAGAAGTTGCTGCTCCTGCTGCTGAAGCAGAAGTAGAAGCTGCTCCTGCTGTAGAAGCTCCTGCAACTGAAGAATAAATAAAACCATTTAAAGATTGAAGGATTTAAAGATTAAAAATTATTAATTGCTACAATTGATACTTAGTCCTTAAATTTTTCAATCTTTTAATCTTTAAATTAAAAAAATTATGGCAACAATTACTGCTGCAGACGTAAATAAATTAAGAACAATCACAGGTGCAGGTATGATGGACTGTAAAAAAGCCTTGGTTGAAGCTGAAGGAGATTTCGATTTAGCTATCGAAAACTTACGTAAAAAAGGACAAAAAGTAGCTGCTAACCGTTCTGACAGAGAATCTACAGAAGGTGCTGCTATTGCTGTTGTAAACGACGCTAAAACATCAGGTGTTGTTATCACATTAAACTGTGAAACTGACTTTGTTGGTAAAAACGAGTCTTTCGTGAAATTAGCACAAGAATTAGCGGCTTTGGCTTTGAATTTTGATTCTAAAGAGGCATTTTTAGCTTCTGATTTCAACGGAATTACAGTAGCTGACAAATTAATCGAGCAAACTGGGGTAATCGGTGAGAAAATCGAAATCGCTTCTTTCGAAAAATTAGAAGGTGCTTTCATTGGTTCTTACATCCACGCTGGAAACAAAATTGCGGTTTTAACTTCATTATCTGCTAATGTAGAAGGTGCTGAAGAAGCTGCAAGAAACGTAGCAATGCAAGCTGCTGCTATGAACCCAATTGCTTTGAACGAAGCTGGTGTTGATGCTGCAATCATTGAAAAAGAAATCGAAATTGCTAAAGAGCAATTAAGAGCAGAAGGTAAACCAGAAGCGATGTTAGAAAATATCTCTAAAGGTAAAATCCAACGTTTCTACAAAGACAATACATTAATTAACCAAGATTATATTAAAGATGGTTCTTTAAGTGTTGCTGCTTACATAAAATCAGTAGATGCTAACTTAACTGTTACTGGATTTAAAAGAGTTGCTTTAGGATAGTCTAAAGTAGATTTTTATAAAACACTTCAAACCTCCAAGGCTTCAAAAACCTTGGAGGTTTTTTTATTTTACTCCAGATTCGGTGATTATATTTTAATCTCTAAATCAGTGGTGATTTTTTGTAGCAGCTAAAGAGCATAAATCACTAAAAGTGGGTATTGTAATGTATAGAGATATTCCTTTATTTAGCAGAAAGTTCACAATAATTTTTTTTAAAATTATATGTACCTAGATTACTTATAATTAAAAATAATTTTGTTACTTAGACAAAACAAAAACAACCCACCCCACAAGTTGTAATTGCTTAAAATTTTGGAGTACAATAATTAAACCTTGCACCACAATGAATTTTAACAAACAACCTGACCGAATCCAAAAAATGCACCGCCTCATTCAAGCGGAAACTACAGGATGTCCTGAACAATTTGCACAACAACTACACATGAGCCGCAGGCAGCTTTACAATGAGCTAGAACGACTCAAAGAACTGGATGCACCAATTAAGTACTGCAAGAAGAAAACCAGTTTTTATTATACCCAAGCCTTTGATTTAGAGTTGCATTACTCGCTAAAAACAATAAAAGGCGACGAAATTAGAAAAATTTTTGGAGGTTCGTACTTCCGTGCAATGAAACTGCACGGAAGTCTGATACATTTGTCTTATACAAATGAAGTTCTCGAGAAACCCATTTTGTTTAAACCTATTTATTAACAACAAAAAATTTTAATTATGAATTTAGAAAATTTGAATTTAGTGGAGCTTAATGCTCAGGAAGTAAAAGAGACTGAGGGAGGATTTGAAGCTCCTGGTTTTTGGGGAATTTGGGGACTTTATATGTTATATGAAGTAGCTGGAAATCCACGAGCTCATTACGATGCGTTTATGAGAGGATTTAATTCAACCTATTAATTTAAAAATTATGAAAACAGAAGAAACAAAAGAATTAGTTAATTTAAGTTTAAGTGAACTAGTTGAAGTTACGGGAGGAAGTGAACATTCAGAGTCTGTATTTGAATTTTTCGGATATGTTGTAAGAGGATTTATTGTCTTTGCAACTGAGGGAGGTAGAAATGCTGGTCTTTGTGTTCGATAACTAAATCTTTAAGAATGGGATGTTGATAAGTAAACATCCCATTCTTGAAAATCATAATTTATGTCAAAAAAATATTTTAGTTATTTATTACTCTGTTTATTATATAACTATTTAATTACTAGTTGTTATCGACCTTACATTTATAGTAATAAAATTAATGATTTTGGATTAGCGGACATTGGTAATAACATAATTTTTATCCCGGGTGTTTATTTATTGATGAGATTATTTAATCAAAAATACATCTACTCTAAAAAAGGTGATATATTATTCCATTTTATTGCCTTAAGCGGTCTTGAAATACTTTCAGCATTCATCCCTCACATAGGGACTTTTGATATAAAGGATATTATTGGACTTTTTGTAGGAGCATTAATTTTATATCTTTTTGTCGATGATGATGAATAAATTAGTTCAATTAAAATTACAATTTTTTATTAGTTCGTTTTTTATTTCGATTGCTTTGCTATTATATAATTTAATTTATAGTGCTCTAATATTTAAATTTATTCACGTTAAACTTGGTAATCAAAATAAATTCGACAATAGTATTGGTAATTTTATTTTGGTTGTTTTTATAGCCCCATTTATTGAAACTGTATTATTTCAGTTCTTATTAATATATCAAATAAATGAAAGTTATAAGGCATTGAAAACTAAATATTTTGCAGTATTTGTATCTAGTTTTTTTTTCGCTTTGTCTCATTTATATAGTTTTTATTATTTTTTAGGATCAATATTTGCGGGATTGTTCTTAGCCATTTCCTTTTGTTATTTCAAGAAAAAAACAAATTATTTTTCAGCAGTCATATATGTGATGATGATTCACTCGCTATTGAATAGTTATGTTTTTTTAATACGACAGTTTGATTTATTATGACCTTATCCCAAGATCCCATTAATACCCTCGAAAATCTTACCCATAAGAACAAAACCAAGAGTATCTCCATTTACTTGGTCATAGTGGTAGCACTAGTAGTTTTCATAAGTGCATTGCCTCTTGTCAAGATTGATATAAGTAGTCAAAGTCGGGGTATTATTCGTAGTACTACTGATAACGTTCCTTTAACAAGTTTGGTCAACGGCAAAGTGGTTTACATCCACTTAAAAAACAATCACTTGGTACACAAGGGAGATACCTTAGTACAACTTACCCAAGAAAGTCTCAATACCGAGAAATACACCAACGAATCACTTGCCAGTGATTTACAAAACAGAATTAGTGATTTGTCCCGTATTGTAACGAGTTCAAACACTGTACTTACTACACCTGAGCTACAACAGGAATGGAACTCGTACAACAGTAAAAAAAATGAATTAGAAAGTAAAATTGCTCAGGCTAAGATTGTGTATGACCGCAACAAACAACTCTTTGATAAAGGGATCATAGCAAGAGCCGAGTTTGAAAAATATAGTTTTGATTATACCTACTCTGAGCAATCGTTGTCGAGTTTAATCAAAAGTCAAAAAAGTGTTTGGCAAAACCAAAAAAGAGATTTAGAAAACCAATTGAAGAATCTCAAAGGAACACTTAATAAAATTGATGTGGAATCTAAAAACTACGTGATTACAGCACCCATATCAGGAACTATTGAGAACTTCTCAGGGATTCAAGTAGGTTCTTTCTTGAATGCTTCCCAACCTATTGCGACTATATCAGCCACCGATAAATTAATCGTGGAGAGTAGTGTCTCTCCAAGTGACATAGGACTTATTCATAAAAACCAAAAAGTGAAATTTCAAATCGATGCTTTCAATTACAACCAATGGGGACTTCTTGAAGGTAAAGTCATCGACATCGACCATAACATTACCATTCAAGGAGAACAAGCCTTTTTTAAAGTACGTTCTGTATTAAATAAAACGGAACTACAACTCAAATCAGGTTATAAAACCAAAGTCTCCAAAGGTATGACCCTAACCACTCGATACATCTTAACAAGACGAAGTCTCTTTGACCTACTCTTTGATAAAATGGACGATTGGTTGAATCCCAAAATCAAATAATACAATACATGGCATCAATAAAAATAAAACAACATGATATTAAAGATTGTGGTGCGGCTTGCTTGGTATCTATCGGTAATCATTACAAGGTTAATCTCCCGATAGCACGAGTACGTCAATTTGCCAATACCGACAAACGAGGAACAAACGTTTTAGGAGTAATTGAAGGAGCTGAAAAAATGGGTTTCACTGCCAAAGGTGTAAAAGGAGGTATGGATGCTATAGATAAAATCCCACTTCCTGCTATTGCCCATGTGGTAGTAAAACAACAATTGCACCATTATATAGTCATTTATAAAGTTTCCTCCCCTTCGGGGAGGTCAGGAGGGGCTATTGAAGTAATGGATCCAGCCTATGGTAAAATGGAGACCTACACATTTGAAGACTTTCAAAAGATTTGGTCAGGAGTACTAATACTCATTGCTCCCAATGATGACCTAACACCTCATAACGAGAAAGTATCCCCAAGCCGTCGTTTTTGGAATTTAATACAGCCCCATAAAACCATTTTGATTCAGTCTTTGGTCGGCGCTATTGTGTTTACCGTTTTGGGACTCGCCATGTCGATTTACATTCAAAAAATAACCGATTATGTGTTGGTGGAAGGAAATAAGAAATTGTTGAACCTTCTGAGTATTTCAATGATTGGTATTATCCTACTACAAGCCTATATCAGCTCTAAGAAAAGTATCTTCGTGATGAAGACGGGTCAGTTGATTGATGCCAAACTAATTTTAGGGTACTACAAACATTTATTGCATTTACCCCAACGTTTTTTTGATACGATGCAAATTGGAGAAATTACTTCCCGAATTAATGATGCGGTCAAAATACGTTCTTTCATCAATGAAGTAGCCATTGATATGATAGTGAATGTTTTTATTGTCATCTTCTCTTTTACGCTGATGTTTACTTACTATTGGAAACTAGCCTTGGTCATTCTACTGGTCATTCCATTTTACGGATTAATCTATTTCTTACTCAACAAATTCAACAAGAAAGTAGAACGTAAAATTATGGAGAATGCTGCTGAATTAGAAACGCAGCTGGTAGAGAGTGTTACCCATATCCGTACAGTAAAGGAATTTGGAATTGAAGAATTCTCCAATCTCAAAACAGAAAACCGTTTTGTAAAATTACTTTTTACCACCTATAAATCAGGAATGAATTCGGTCTTCGCTGGAACTTCTACTCAGTTCTTAGCATCCATTTTTACGGTAGTTCTCATGTGGATTGGTTCAGGTTATGTAATTGACCGAGATATAACCCCAGGGGAATTGTTTTCTTTCTACGCTCTAATCGGTTATTTCACTTCTCCTGTGGCTTCGCTTATAGGAATGAATAAAACGGCTCAAAACGCTCTTATTGCAGCCGACAGGCTCTTTGAAATCATGGATTTGGAAAGAGAAGAAACTGAAAACAAAATTGAACTTCAAAAAGAGAACTTAGGAGACATTGTTTTTGAGAATGTAAGTTTCAGATACGGTTCACGAACAGAAGTGTTCAAAGACTTTAATGCCGTGTTTAAAAAGAATGAAACAACAGCTATTGTGGGTGAAAGCGGTAGTGGGAAAACAACCCTGATTTCATTGTTACAAAACCTATATCCTATCAAGGAAGGTAAGATTTACATTGGGGATTATGATTTACAATTTATCCATTACCAAAGTCTTAGGAATTGTGTGGGTGTTATTCCACAACAACTCAATTTGTTCTCAGGAAATATTATAGAAAACATAGCTCTTGGAGATTCATTCCCAAATATCCAATTGGTATTGGATTTATCCAAACAATTAGGGATTACCGAATTTGTAGAGAAATTACCCAATGGTTTTGAAACTCAAATTGGAGAAAATGGAGCGATGCTCTCAGGTGGACAAAAACAACGCATTGCCATAGCAAGAGCTTTATACAAGAATCCTGAAATCTTGTTAATGGATGAGGCGACATCCTCTTTAGATACCCACTCAGAAACCATTGTAAAAAATGTAATTGATGATTTTAAAACCAAAGGAAAAACGGTAATCATTATCGCACATCGATTGAGTACCATTGCCAACGCTGACCAAATATTAGTTATGGAAAATGGCACGATTGTAGAATCTGGAAATCATCAAGAATTACTGAACCAAAAAGGAAAATACTTTGAATTGTGGAATAAACAGAGTTTGGTGTAATCAAAAATATAAAATCCCGTTCTTAACCGAACGGGATTTTTTTATAGCGTTAATTCCAAATTAAAATGCTAAATTTGAGAAACTAATCCTATCGCTTATGTTCAGATCTAAGAAAGATATGGTATTTGTTATCCTTGCAGGGATTTTCATTACCAATGCCGTAGTTGCCGAATTAATTGGAGGGAAGTTAATTCAAATTGGTCCTTTTGTTATGAGTATTGGTATCTTACCTTGGCCAGTAGTTTTTTTAACCACTGATTTAATCAATGAATACTTTGGTGAAAAAGGAGTTCGTCGACTTTCCATAATTACCGCATGTTTAATTGCCTATGCTTTTGTGGTCTTACTTTTAGCTATTGCTATTCCCGCTGCTAAAGGTATTAGCCCCGTAAATGACGAACAATTTCAAGCCGTTTTTGGACAAAGTATGTGGATTATTGTCGGAAGTATTATTGCCTTTATGGTTTCACAATTAATTGATGTTACTGTATTTTGGTATTTCAGAAACAAAACTGGTGACAAGAAAATTTGGCTCCGAACCACAGGATCTACCGTCATATCACAATTATTCGACTCTTTCATTGTATTAGGAATTGCGTTTTGGCTTCCAGGTAAAATTGACTTCGAAACTTTTATCGGGTCTGCATTGACAGGTTATACTTTTAAATTAGGCATAGCGATACTTTTAACGCCTTTAATTTATTGGGGACACCGAATTATAAAAAACTATTTAGACAGCGATATACCGGCTTAAAATGAATAAAAACAGATGCAAATGGTGCGTAGGTATTCCTATCTACGAAGCTTATCACGATCATGAATGGGGAGTTCCTGTTTATGACGACCAAAAATTATTTGAATTTCTAATCTTGGAAACATTTCAAGCAGGATTGAGTTGGATTACTATTCTCAAAAAGAGAGAAAACTTTCGTTTGGCTTTTGACCAATTTGATTACCGAAAAATTGCACTATATAACGAAACTAAAATTCAAGAACTATTACAAGATTCAGGTATTATTCGAAACCAATTAAAAGTACGTTCTGCAGTAGCTAATGCGATTGCTTTTATGGAAGTACAACAAGAGTTTGGAAGTTTTAGTAAGTATATTTGGCAATTCACTGACGGGAAGCCCATTATCAATACTCCACAACATTTAAAAGAAGTGCCTGCTACTACTCCACTTTCAGATGCTATAAGCAAAGACCTAAAAAAACGTGGATTTAAATTTGTCGGATCAACAGTAGTGTATGCACATATGCAAGCCACAGGAATGGTGGACGATCACGTTGCGGATTGCTGGAAAAGAACTAGCTAACGATTTACGAGGTACGAATTACGATTTACGATGTAAGATATACGATTTACAAATTGATTTTTGATATTGATTTTTGATATTGATTTTTGATATTGTTATTGACTTTAGCTTTTCAAAATTGCAATAAATTCGGCTCTAGCTATTTCACGACAACCTAAACTTTCCAGATGCGGATTGTAAATTTGGCAATCCAACAATTTGTAATTATTCGCTTTTAAATGTCGTGACCAATGAATAAAAGCGACTTTAGAGGCATTCGGTACTTTAGAAAACATACTTTCACCACAGAAGATAGTCCCTAAATCAACTCCGTATAGACCTCCAACTAATTCGTTATCTTGCCATACCTCAACTGATTTGGCTATACCCAATTCATTCAATTTACAATAGGCTTCAATCATTTCGTTAGTTATCCAAGTACCGTGTTGTCCCTCTCGTTTTATTTTTTGACAATTGGAAATCACACCTCTAAAATCCTGATTAAAAGTTACTTTAAATGCATTTCGATTCAAAATGTTTCGCATGCTTTTGGAAACCACTACTTCATCCAAGAATAAAACCATTCTTGGATTGGGCGACCACCACAGAATAGGATCTCCGGGTTCGAACCAAGGGAAAATGCCGCTTTTGTACGCCAATAGTAATCGCTCAGGAGACAAGTCTCCGCCAATAGCTAAAAAGCCGTCTTTATTGGCTTCAGAAACAGGAGGAAATACTAAGTCTTTGGTGAGGTAATGCATTTTGAAGATAAAATAGGTTTATAGCCCAGATGGAAGCGGCATCCTTTTTAGGTGACTGAGGCGTTCGAAGTCACATAAAAAGATATAGCGTACAGCTGGAATTAGCTTCTAAAAAAACAGCCATCAAAAATTGACAGCTGTTCTAGTATTTATTTGCCGTTAAGCAGGTAATAGATTATTATGATCCACACATTTCGCATTCCTCAGGACCTGCATTGCGTGCTTGTTCAATCATCGCTCTATATTCTTCGGCAGTCATTTCAACTGCTTCATTAACCACAGCAACAGGTTGTTCCTTCACTTCTACTTCAACCACTTCAACTGGCTCTGCTTTTTTATCATTGTTTACCGTAAACTTAATCGCATCTACTGCTGATTTTGTTCTCAAGTAATACATTCCAGTTTTCAAACCTGATTGCCAAGCATAAAAGTGCATAGAGGTCAATTTAGAATAGTTGGCATCTTGCATGAACAAGTTCAACGATTGTGATTGATCAATAAAATACCCTCTATGACGAGACATATCAATAATGTCTTTCATAGACATTTCCCAAACGGTTTTGTACAATTCCTTCAAGTCTTGTGGAATCACATCAATGTTTTGAACAGATCCGTTTTCACGCATGATTTGCTGCTTCAATGATTCGTTCCATAAACCACGCTCTACTAAATCGTGCAATAAATGTTTGTTCACCACGATGAACTCTCCTGACAATACACGACGAGTGTATAAGTTAGAAGTATACGGTTCAAACGCTTCGTTGTTTCCTAAAATTTGAGAAGTCGAAGCAGTTGGCATTGGCGCAACTAATAATGAGTTTCTAACTCCATGTTCCACCACTTCTTTTCGTAATGAAGCCCAATCCCAACGACCTGACAATTCTTCGTCTTTCATTCCCCAAAGATTATGTTGGAATTCTCCTTGAGAAATTGGAGATCCTTTGAAAGTAGAATATGGTCCTTCTTCTTTAGCCATTTCCATGGAAGCAGTAACTGCAGCAAAGTATAATGTTTCGAAGATTTCTTGGTTTAATTTTTTAGCTTCATCACTAGTAAACGGCAAACGCAACATAATGAAAGCATCTGCTAATCCTTGTACACCAAGACCTACTGGACGGTGGCGCAGATTTGAGTTTTCTGCTTCTTGTACTGGGTAGTAATTTCTATCAATTACTTTATTCAAGTTGCGTGTAACACGTTTGGTTACATCAAATAACAATTGGTGATTGAAACTTCCGTTTTCCACAAACATTGGTAACGAAATTGAAGCCAAGTTACACACTGCAATTTCATCTTTAGAAGTGTACTCCATAATCTCAGTACACAAGTTAGATGAACGAATAGTTCCTAAATTCTTTTGATTTGATTTACGGTTAGCCGCATCTTTGTACAACATATAGGGCGTTCCAGTCTCGATTTGAGATTCTAGAATTTTTTCCCATAATTCACGTGCTTTAATCGTTTTTCTACCTTTTCCTTGTGCTTCATACGAAGTATATAACGCTTCAAATTCTTCGCCATATACATCATACAACCCTGGACATTCGTTTGGACACATCAATGTCCAAGTAGTATCTTCTTGTACACGTTTCATGAACAAATCAGAAGTCCACATGGCAAAGAATAAATCTCTTGCACGCATTTCTTCTTTTCCAGTATTCTTTTTCAAATCCAAGAAATCGAAAATATCAGCATGCCAAGTTTCAATATAAATAGCAAAACTTCCTTTACGTTTACCACCCCCTTGATCTACATAACGAGCGGTATCATTAAATACTCTCAACATAGGAACGATACCATTTGAGGTACCATTAGTCCCACGAATGTAAGATCCTGTCGCACGTACATTGTGAATTGACAATCCAATTCCTCCAGCCGACTGAGAGATTTTAGCCGTTTGTTTCAACGTGTCATAAATTCCATCAATACTATCATCTTGCATAGCCAAAAGGAAACAAGAAGACATTTGTGGTTTTGGCGTACCCGCATTGAACAAGGTTGGCGTAGCGTGTGTAAAGAACTTTTTAGACATTAAGTCGTAAGTTTCAATAACGGAATCCAAATCGTTCAAGTGAATTCCTACCGAAACACGCATCAACATGTGTTGTGGACGTTCTACAATTTTTCCGTTAATACGCAATAAATACGAACGCTCTAAAGTTTTGAATCCGAAATAATCGTAATTAAAATCTCTATTGTAAATAATGTGTGAATTTAAAAATTCAGCATTCTCTTGAATTACTTTATGCACTTCCTCTGACAACAAAGGAGATTCTTGATTGGTTCTTGGATTTACATAATGGTACATTTCATTCATCGTTTCCGAGAATGATTTGTTGGTATTTTTATGCAAGTTAGAAATCGCAATACGGGCAGCTAACTGAGCATAATCAGGATGCGCAATAGTCATCGAAGCTGCGGTTTCTGCCGCAAGATTATCTAATTCTGATGTAGTAACTCCGTCATACAATCCTTCAATCACACGCATTGCTACTTTTACAGCATCAACTAAATCATTTAAACCATAACATAGTTTTTTAATTCTATCTGTGATTTTGTCAAACATTACTGGCTCTTTATGGCCATCTCTTTTTACTACATACATAATCTTGTGGGTTTTAAGAAACCAAGAAATCCCTTTCTTGCTTTCGGGTATTTGTTACTAATTGTTTGCGCCTCTGTGCGCGGTAATCTATTCAGAATCTGAAACGAGTTCAGATTAAAAATCAGCGTCGAATGTTATTTTTTGAGCATCTGAATCGGTGTTCATTACTCCTGCTTTTTGGTATTCACCAACACGTTTTTCAAAGAAATTTGTTTTTCCTTGTAACGAAATCATATCCATAAAATCAAACGGATTAGAAGAGTTGTACACTCTCTCGCATCCTAATTCTACTAGAAGTCTGTCAGTTACAAACTCCAAATATTGCGTCATTAGATTGGCATTCATTCCAATTAAACTAGCTGGAAGCGACTCCGTGATAAATTTTCTCTCGATATCCAATGCGTTAGTCAAAATTTCTGTAATTCTTGCTTTTGGCACTTTGTTAACCAAGTGATTATTGTGCAAATGAACTGCAAAATCACAATGCATACCTTCGTCTCTTGAAATCAACTCATTTGAGAAAGTTAAACCTGGCATTAAACCACGTTTTTTCAACCAATAAATCGAACAAAACGAACCTGAAAAGAAAATTCCTTCTACAGCGGCAAAAGCAATCAATCGCTCTGCAAAAGAATCAGAACTAATCCATTTCAAAGCCCACTCAGCCTTTTCTTTAATGGCTGGAAAAGTTTCAATAGCATGAAACAATTCGTGTTTTTCTGCTTCGTCTTTTACATAAGTATCAATCAATAAAGAATAGGTTTCACTATGAATATTTTCCATCATGATTTGGAAACCATAGAAAAATTTTGCTTCTGGATACTGCACTTCAGCCACAAAATTTTCAGCTAAATTCTCGTTTACAATTCCATCTGAAGCAGCAAAAAATGCTAAAATATGTTTAATAAAATAACGTTCATCGTCATTTAATTTGTTATTCCAATCATTTAAGTCGGTATGTAAATCAATTTCTTCAGCGGTCCAAATACACGCTTCTTGTTTTTTATACCACTCCCAAATATCTTGGTGTTTGATTGGAAAAATCACAAAACGATCTTTGTTTTCTTGTAAAATTGGCTCAATTGCAGACATAATAAGTTCTTTGTTTTTTGATTGAAAAAGTTAAAATTTTGGGACATCTTGGGGTTTACAAAGATTGTGAAATATTGCGGTTATTAAAAGCCAAACTTATTCACAATCGGCTCTAGTTTTTAACAAAACTAAAATATATAGGAATTTTAACCCAAAACATAATTTATTAAAAATCAGTGTTTTGAAAACGCAAAAAACGATATAGTCCCGTAAAATATAGGATTTTTAAAACTAAAGTAGGAGAAAAAATTCGTGTAGAGTCGGAATTATTTTTTTAGATCTAAAGCTACTTTTTCAAGCTCTAAATACCAATCTTCTCCAAACCTTCTAACCAAGGCTTCTTTGACAAATTTATAGACTGGAACTTGCAATTCTTTACCTAAAGTACAGGCATCATCACAAATATGCCATTTATCATAATTCACTGCGGTAAATTCAGTAAAATCTTTCACTCTAATAGGATACAAATGACAAGAAACGGGTTTTTTCCAATCTACAATTCCTTCGTTGTAGGCTTGTTCAATACCACATAGTGCGGTATCGCCATCAAAAATTACATACGCACAATCTTTACCTTCTATTAAGGTAGTTTCAAAATCACCATCTTCTCCTTTTACCCAAGTTCCTTGCGCTTCAATAGCAGCAATTCCTTCAGGACGTAAATAGGGTTTTACTTTAGGATAAATGGCTTCCATGATTTTGGTTTCGTCTTCACTCAATGGTGCTCCCGCATCACCATCGATACAACAAGTCCCTTTACAAGCAGACAAATTACAAACAAACTCTCTTTCGAGTATCTCTTCTGAAACGATGGTTTTTCCTAATTGAAACATTGGGTACATAAATTGAATAATGAGTTGCAAATGTAATCAAACCTCCTGAAGAAAAAAGCGTCTATCTTATCATAAATTTCACATGTTCACAGTTGAGTACGAAAAAATATAACATTATCGTTTAATTTACTCAAAAGTGTAACTTTGCAATAAAATAAAAAGACATGTTTGAAATTGACTTTAGAGAAATACTTACCGTAGGAATGGTACTATTTGCTGTGATTGATATTGTAGGTAGCATTCCTATTATTGTGGATTTAAGATCCAAACACGGGCATATCGAATCAGAAAAAGCGTCTATAGTTGCCGGAATCATTATGATTGTCTTTTTATTTATTGGAGAAGAATTTCTTAAAATAATAGGCATCGATGTTCATTCATTTGCCGTAGCAGGATCTTTTGTGTTATTTTTTATTGCCTTAGAAATGATATTAGGGATTCGTATTTACAGAGACGAAGAATCGAGTTCAGCTTCTATTGTTCCTATTGCTTTTCCTTTAATTGCAGGAGCAGGAACTATGACCACCTTGCTTTCTTTACGTTCTGAATTTCACACCATCAATATTTTGATTTCTATTTTATTGAACTTAATTTTGGTTTATATCGTTTTAAAGTTATCATCCAAATTAGAACAATTATTAGGGAAAAATGGATTAGGAGTAATTCGCAAGGCTTTTGGGGTGGTACTTTTGGCAATAGCTGTTAAATTATTTGCTGCTAATGTTAAAGGTTTGTTTGTCTAAAAGAAATTTTTATAAATTTATCCCCTATTTAATTAAATACGATGATTCACAAGTTATCGGTATTTATAAAATAAACATCTTATGAAAATTTTTACTGCTGTTTTGATTTTTTTGGCTTCCGCTTTAATCATCTTTAATGTCACTCGCCTTGATTTTAGCAATCTGTTACAAGGAGAAAGTATGTATGCCTTAATTGGGATTGCTGCTTCTTTTTGTGCTGTATTGATTCTTTTGATTTTTAGAATGTCAAAAGAAATTGAAAAACGAATGAATGACTAATACTTTTGACGTACTGATTGTCGGTGGTGGCGTTTCAGGAATGTCCTGCGCACTTGTTTTAGGTTCTGCCAAAAACAAACCTTTTGTAGCTGAAAAGCAAATTGGAATTTTCACACATCAAAAATCATCAATGCTTCAAGAAGCTATTTTCAACAATGCTTATGGTATTGCTCCAGGAAAATTAGGGTCTGAATTGTTAGCAGAAAGCAAAGCTCATCTTTCAAAACTCTATCCTCATGTTATTCAAATACCTGATGAAAAAGTATTGAAAATCGAAGGTAAATTCCCCGAATTTACAATAACCACCAATAAAAATACCTACTCTACAAAAAATATTATTATCGGTATAGGGTCTGCTAATACATTTGATATCGAAGGCTTGATGGAATATGTTGAACCACATCAAAAAGCGCTACCCGAAAAACAACGCATTCAACTTCGCAATACAGACCACAAAATAATTGATGGTATATATGTTATTGGAACTTTAGCGGGCTGCAGAAGTCAACTTACTATCGCTGCAGGAAGTGGCGCAGCCGTTGCAACCGACTTACTTAGTTTATGGAATGAAGGTCTCCCAACCCAAGTTCATGATAGTATTAAAAAATAATACTTTATTCTTCTTCTAACACCGCTATTTGCTGCACATCAATACCTGCTTTAATTAAAAACTGAAGTCCTGAGTCGTCACGGTATCCGTTATGATAAACCACCCTCTTGATTCCTGATTGATGAATTAATTTACTACACTCTTTACAAGGAGAAAGTGTAATATATAAGGTAGCTCCTTCGCAAGATTGTGTAGATCGTGCTACTTTTAAAATAGCATTCGCTTCAGCATGTAAAACATCCCAACGTGTTAATCCTTCTTCGTCTTCGCAACAATTTTCAAACCCAGAAGGCGTTCCATTATATCCGTCTGAAATAATCATCCGGTCTTTAACTATAATTGCGCCTACTTGTTTGCGCTTGCAATAAGACAGTAGACTCCACTCTTTTGCAATTCTCAAATAAGCTTTGTCGTATTTATTTAATTTTTTTTCTTCCATTTTACTATTGATTCCAAATTTCATTTTCAATAATCATCGGTACAACTACTCCTATTATAAAAGCAGAGCCTACCAAAACCCAATCCCGTTTAGAAAACTTAAAGAAAGTTTGCATAATATAAGCCATAATCAAAACTACAAAAACTACCGCAATCTGGGCTCCTTCAATTCCTAAAGCAAACTCTAACAAGGGAACTAATTTAGAATTTGATGTCCCGCCTAATGCCGTTTTAAAATAATTTGAAAAGCCTAATCCATGTATAATTCCAAAAAAAAAGGTGATAAAGAAAACTAAATTTAGCTTTTCTTTTTTAGTTGACTTTCCAATTGTAAATAAGTTAAATAAGGCAGTAGTCAAAATCGTTATTGGAATCAAAAATTCAACAACATTGGCTTTGATTACCATAATTTCATATACTGATAAAAGCAGAGCTGTAGTATGTCCCAAAGTAAAAAGAGTAACTGACAAGAGTATTCTTTTCCAATCTTTAAATGTAAACGGAATTACCAAGGCCATTAAAAATAAGACATGATCGTAAGCATGAATATCTAAAACATGGCGAAGTCCTATTTGAAAATAAACCCAAAATTCTGACATTAGTTCTGAATTAAAATAATTTAAGGAATGTAAACTTACGATTAATTTTGAATACGGAAAATAATGGCTACATCAAATCCTATTTAGAAATAAAATTTATTATTGAAAATTGAGATTGAAAGCAGTCTGTTTTTGAAAAAAAATGTACCTTTATAGTAATTAAAAAACCCAATTATTATGTCATTTTCAGATTTATTTGATAGCGAATTTAAAACAAGAAATAAAGGTCATTTCTCAGCCATTGTTCGCGTGGCACTTGCCGATGGAAAATCTTCACCAGAAGAAAAGGCATTTTTAGATAAACTGGCTACAAGCCTTGAGATTTCAGCTTCTGAATACGAAGAAATCTTAGCCAATCCATTGAAATACCCAATCAACCCTCCTTATTTATACAACGATCGATTGGAACGTTTGTATGATTTAGGCCGTATGGTTCATATTGACCATCAATTAGGGGATCATCAAGAAAAGTTATTAGAAAAATTAGGTGTAGCATTAGGATTCACGCCAAGTAATATTGGTTATATTGTCAATAAAGCATTATCATTGATTGACAAAAAAGTAGACTTAGACACTTTCATTTATGAAATGAAGAACATGTATAAATAATCTCTTAGTCCCTACATTATTTTGTACTAAAAAGCTCCTCAAATAGGAGCTTTTTTATTTTTCCAAATAATCACAAATAAATCGGAAGTCACAAATAGGTTGTTTTTTGTGAAAATGACATAAATTTTATTTTGTAGCTAGCTATCATTGTATATTTGCTAACCAAATCGACAAATTCGGTTAAAAAAATTATTATTTTTAGCAATTGATTCATTAATATTAAGAATTTATGACTATTCGAAAAGGAAATCCAGAAGACATGGAAGGAGTATTAGCTCTGATTCAGGAATTGGCTGATTTCGAGAAAGAGCCTGATGCGGTTGTAATTACAGTAGAGGATTTGATTCGAGATGGTTTTGGAACTAACCCATTATTTCATGTTTTTGTTGCCGAAGTAGAGGCTACAATAGTTGGTATAGCTTTATATTATTACCGATATTCTACTTGGAAAGGGAAAACTATACATCTAGAAGATTTAGTAGTTAAACAAAGTATGAGGGGAACTGGACTAGGTTATGCCTTATATTCAGAAGTAATAAAACAAGGAAAAAAAGACAATGTAAGACGAATTGAATGGGCTGTTTTGGATTGGAATACACCTGCAATTGAGTTTTATAAAAATTCAGGTGCCAAAGTTTTTGACGACTGGAGAGTGGCACAAATGGACGAAGAAGGCATTAACTATTTTCTTGAAAATAAATTAAAATAAAAATTACAGCAGTTATACATAATTATGAAAATATTCAAATTTGGTGGCGCCTCAGTAAAAGACGCCGATGGAATCAAAAACGTATATGACGTTTTACAAAAAGCGGGTTACGAAGATGTATTATTAGTAGTTTCTGCGATGGGCAAAACCACAAATGCATTGGAAGTAGTAATCAAAAATTATTTTGATAAATCCCCAGAGCTGAACTCCTCTGTTCAAGAAATTAAAAAATACCACAATCAAATCTTATTGGATTTATTTGAAGACGACACAAATCCAGTATTTGCTTCTGTAAACGAACAGTTTGCAGATTTGGAATACTTTTTAGCACATAACAAATCACCTAATTACAACTTTGTTTACGATCAAATTGTAAGTTATGGTGAATTGATTTCAACTAATATTTTAAGTCATTTCATGAATTTCATGAACATTAAAACACAATGGCTTGATGTTCGCAATTTTGTAAAAACTAATGCTAATTACAGAGATGCAGAAGTAGATTGGGAATTAACCCAAAAAAATATTGCTAAAAATGTAGCACCAAAAATCCTAAATATTACGCAAGGGTTTTTAGGTTCTGACGAAAATAATTTTACAACCACTTTAGGTCGTGAAGGTTCTGATTATACTGCGGCTATTTTTGCCTATTGCTTGAATGCTGAAAGTGTAACTATCTGGAAAGACGTACCTGGAGTAATGAATGCTGACCCGCGTTATTTTGAAAATGCGAGCCTGTTAAATCAGATTTCGTATCGCGAAGCAATTGAGTTAGCTTTTTACGGTGCATCAGTAATTCACCCAAAGACCTTACAACCATTACAAAAGAAAGAAATTCCTTTGTATGTAAAATCATTTATCAATCCATTATTAAAAGGAACTAGCGTTTCTAAAGGAGTTGACTTAGAGCCTCTTTTACCTTGTTTTATCGTTAAAAGAAACCAATTATTGATTTCTCTTTCGTCAATAGATTTCTCTTTTATTATGGAAGAAAACATCAGTGAAATTTTCGGCTTATTCCACGAATACAAAATCAAAGTAAATTTGATTCAAAATTCGGCAATTAGTTTCTCTGTTTGTGTGGAAGACAAATTTGACAATTTCAAAGAATTGAATGCTATTTTATCGAAAAAATTCAAGGTTGATTTTGAAGAAAATGTTACTTTATACACTATTCGTCATTTCAATGATGATGCTGCGCAAACTGTTGAAAAAGACAAAACTGTTTTACTAAAACAAGTGAGTCGTGAAACTATGCAAGTGGTAACCAAAGAATAAACTAGTCTATTTTATAGCATAAAAAAAGCACCTGTATTGGTGCTTTTTTTATGTGTATTAAAATCAAAAACTATTCTTCTGATTTCTTTTCTTCAAATTTCTCGTGCTTAATAATTTTAGCGTTGATCATAAAAAAGACATTTTCTGCAATGTTAGTACAATGCTCAGAAATACGCTCTAAATGCTTTAATACAATCACTAAATTGGTTCCTGAAACTACTGCTTTTGAATTTACTTTCATTTCGCCAACGATGTTATGAATTGCATCATCAGTTTTATTTTTAATGCTTTTATTCAAAACAAATATTTCTCCAATAGTACTTTCATCACGAGTTATAAAACACTCATTGGTCTTTATTGTGATTTTTTCTACTTCTTTTGCTAATTCAGCTACTTGAAATCTAGTAATCAAATCGTGTTTGTCCTTGGTGTTTTTTGCTTTTTTGATAATGCTTATCGCTAAGTCGCCAATGCGTTCAATTTCATTACTGATTTGCATGGCCGACATAATAAAACGTAAATCAGAAGCAACAGGTTGTTGCAAAGCAAAAATACTTTGACAAATCTCATCAATCTTGATATCTAATTTATCTATTTTATGCTCTATTTTTTTAACCTCTTTCCCTTCAATTAGTGGCTCAGCAAGCAAGGCTTTTACTGATTCTCCTACTTGATTTTGAGCAAGATTCCCTATTTTTTCGATTACATTTTTTAACTTTTCTAATTCTATTTCAAAGTGTGTCATCCTATTATTTTTTAGTTTAAGATTAAAATTACAAGTCTAATTACTATTGATTTGCAATGATTATCCAAATCTTCCTGTGATATAATCTTCGGTTTGTTTTTTTGCTGGTTTGGTAAAAATATCATTTGTTTTACCCATTTCGATTAATTCTCCTAAATAAAAGAAAGCCGTATAATCACTCGTTCTAGCTGCTTGTTGCATATTATGCGTCACGATAATGATGGTATATTGCTCTTTTAATTCATGTACCAATTCTTCAATTTTAGAAGTAGAAATTGGATCCAATGCACTTGCCGGCTCATCCATTAAGATAATGTCTGGGCTTACCGCCAAAGTTCTAGCAATACACAAACGTTGTTGTTGCCCACCTGAAAGCCCCATTGCAGAATCACCTAAACGGTCTTTAATTTCATCCCAAATAGCCGCTTTACGCAAAGAAGTTTCAACGATTTCATCCAATTCTACTTTGTCCTTTATCCCATTAATTCTTGGTCCATAAGCGATATTCTCGTAGATAGATTTTGGAAACGGATTTGATTTTTGGAAAACCATTCCAATTTTCTTTCTAATATTGACTACATCAACATCCTTGTCATAAATATCAACCCCTTCCACGAGCATACTCCCTGTGATTTTCACATCGGGAATCAAGTCATTCATTCGGTTAATACATCTCAAGAAAGTAGATTTACCACAACCTGAAGGTCCAATTAAAGCCGTTACTTTATTCTTAGGAATTTCTAACGAAATTTCTTTTAATGCTTTCTTTTCTCCGTAGTATAAAGACAAATCTTTTACTGCAATTTTTATATCTTTCATTTTCTGTAAGTTAAATCTAAAAATAATTTAAGTAATTAGGTCAATTACTTTGTTTTTCTTCTAATTCTTGATCGGATTAAAACGGCTACTAAATTCAATGACAAAGTCAATATTAATAAAACAAGTGTCGTTGCAAATTGTATTGGCATTGTTTTTTCAACATCTGAAGATTGCGTTGACATAATATAAATGTGATACCCCAAGTTCATAAATTGATCACTTAACGACCCTGGTAAAGTAGCCAAATAATACGCCGCCCCCGTAAATAAAATTGGCGCTACCTCTCCTGCTCCTCTACTTACTGCCAAAATAGTTCCTGTCATAATTCCAGAAATAGAACCCGGAAAAACTACTTTTTTAATTGTTTGCCATTTGGTAGCTCCCAAGGCTAAACTTGCTTCACGCAATTCACGAGGAATCGTTTTTAAAGCCTCTTCTACTGAAACAATAATTACGGGCAATGTCAATAATGACATGGTAAGACTTGCCCAAAGAATATTAGGTTGTCCCCAACGCAATTGTCCTCCATTCAAAACGGTATCGGCACCCGCACCAACAAATTGAATAAAGAAACCCAATCCAAATAAACCAAAAATAATAGAAGGTACAACCGCTAATGTTCGAATTGAAAATCGAACCGCCGCTGCAATCACTGAATTTTCTTTAGCATATTCTGTCAAATAAATGGCTGTAATAGTTCCAAATGGTACGGCAGCAATAGACATTACAATAACCAAAATAAAGGTTCCAATCAGAGCAGGAAAAATTCCTCCTTTAGTCATCCCTTCCGTTGGAAATGAACTAATAAATTCCCAAGAGAATTTATCTCGCCCTTCATAAACAATGATTCCAAGTATAATAAAAAGAATAGCTATAATCAATAGAACTGCCAATTGTGTAGTTCCAACGATCAACTTCCCTTTGATATCGATTCCTTTTCCCTCACTAGAGAAAAAATGATTTTCTGTTGTATTCGTATTTGTATTCATATTATTTGCCTTGGAATTTTTTAATTAATTTTCCTTTTACATAAAACTCTGCCAAAGCATTTAAGCCAAATGAGAAAATAAAAAGTAACGACCCTATGAAGAATAAAACACTGTAATGTGTTTCTCCAAAAACCGTTTCAGCCATTTCAGCACCAATAGTTGCAGCAAAAGTTCGCACACTTTCAAAAGGATTTGACGAAACTAAAGCAGCGTTTCCTGTAGCCATTAAAGCAATCATGGTTTCTCCAAAAACACGTCCAACACCTAACAATAATGCCGCAAAAATACCTGGTGTCGCCGCTGGCAAAACCACAAAAAATGCCGTTTGCCATTTGCTTGCTCCTAAAGCTAAACTTGCTTCTGTATAGGTTTTTGGAATAGAAGACAAGGCATCTTCCGAAATGGTATATATAATTGGAATTGCTGCTAAAGCCATAGCAACTCCACCAACAAAAGCATTCAATCTAGAATCATATCCAAAAACGCTTTGAAAAAATGAAGCTAATACCATTAAAGCAAAAAACCCAATTACTACTGACGGGAAAGCTGCCAACATTTCGATGACAGGCTTGATAATCTCTTTCGTTTTTTTAGAAGCAAAACAAGACGTAAATAAAGCAGCTAAAACAGCTAAAGGCCCTGCAATAAGCATTGCAATTATGGTTACTTTTAATGTCCCAATTAGTAATCCAAACAATCCAAATCTCGGATTATCGGATACTGGAACCCACTCTGTAGTCAAAAAGGTATTCCAAGTATTGCCTGCTCCATCACCATTTTCAGTTTCAGCAACCTTATCTGACATTTCTTCTGAATCTGAAGTTAGCGGTTCTGCCTTTACATCGCCATAGGTTTCTGGTTGTAAATCAGCCTGAGAAACGGGTTCAGAGCCATAAGTCTCCGGCTTCAATTCTTCAGTTGGCTCCGTGCCATACGATTCAGGTTTTAATTCCTCAGTTGGAGTTGCACCATACGATTCGGGTTTTGAAGCTGAATCTGTTGCTTGAATTTCTGTTTTTGCAGCTTCTTTACCCGTATTAAAAATAGGTAACGATTCTTTAAACACAAAAATGAAGATTAGAAAAATAATAGCAATAGATAAAAAAGCCACCGATGAAATGATTTTTTCAGCTAGAAACTCAGAAAGTCTGAATTGTTTTTTCAGACTTTCTTTAGTAAAATTAGTATTCGATAATTGAGAATTCATTGAATTGAATTATGAAATATATAAATTAGTTTAAACACAAAATTATCCCTCACCAAAAATGGAGAAGGATAATTTTAATATTGTAATTATTTTACAGGATAGTATCCTACCGAAACTATTACTTTTTGACCCTCTGGACTTAAAATCCAATCGATGAATTTTTTAGTTTCTCCTGTTGGTCTAGATTTCAAATACATATACAAATATCTTGTAATTGGATATTGTTTGCTTTTGATTGTTTCTGCATTTGGAGCATAAGCAGGGCTTTTATCGTCTTTCTTAACTTTACAATCTTTTACTCCTTCAGCATAAGCTGCACCACCGTAACCAATAGCGAATTTATCTTTCTTAACTGCATTTACAATCGCAGCTGTTCCAGGTAGAGTTTGACAACTTGGTGAGTAATCTCCTTTAACAACATTGTCTTTAAAGAAAACGAAAGTTCCAGAACTACTTTCTCTACCATACAATCTGATTCCTGCATCTACTCCACCAACTTGTTTCCAGTTAGTAATTTTACCTGCAAAAATATCTCCGATTTGTCTCACTGTTAATTCAGAAACACCATTTGCTTTATTCAAATACACAGACAAACCATCTTTTGCACATGGAATTTCTATTCCAAGTGTATTATAACGTTGTTTCAATTTATCTACCTCAGCAGCTTTCATTGGACGACTTGAGTTAGCAATATCAGTTGAACCATTAATCAAGGCTGCAATACCAACACCTGAACCACCACCAGTTACTTGAATTGTAGTTCCTGCATTTTTTTGCATGTACACCTCAGCCCATTTTTGTGACAAAATAACCATTGTGTCTGACCCTTTCACAGTAATTTTTTCCAAAGATGTAAACGATAATCCGATTACCATCACTAAAGCTAAAACTGCAGCTATTTTTAATTTTGTTGTTTTCATTTTTGTTGATTTTAAAAAAATAGTTAATTAAATTAGAATTTCGCTTGAATTCTGATACTGAACTGATTGTCTGTTTTATCTCTGTTAGCAAAATCCCCTGAAGTAATACCGGTAGTTTTTTCATTTACTGGCAAAGAATAACCTGCTACAATTTTGATATTTTCATCATAAAAATATTGCCAAGATAAAGTCAGTGTATTGTATTTTAAGTCGTTTGCATTTGTTACTGCATTTCCAGATAATTTAGTATTAGGATCAAATTCATCATAACGAGCAATAAATTGATTTTTAGTGCCAATATTTTTTATCAAAGTAGCATAGTAACCACTGAAATCTCTTAATCCGGCTACTTTGAATCCTGAATTATAATTCACATAAATAGAATTCGAACCAACACCTGACATAGTTCCAGAAATATACTCTGCTTTCAAAGCCATTCCTCCTAATAAGTCATAGTAAATTTGCATTTCAGCACCCAACCAAGTTTTGTCTAATTTATCACCCACTACTGGAGTAAAAGCAGTTCCATCAGATTTTGTAAAACCAGTCAAAGCAGTCCCTGGCATTACTTCAGTTTTTCCGAAGTAACCGTGTCCTCCAAAATCAATTCCTAAACCAGCATTTGGTAATTTAACAGAGTAAACGGCTCTAGCCATTACATCTTTAGTATTATCAACATCTTTAGTTTGATTTGCAGTAGTTCCTAAATTGAAGTTACCATTCATTACAGCCAACTGTAATTTTAAAGGGAAGTTATATTTAGTATCAAAATTAGCTTCTAATTTAGCCCCTAATTCTTTTTCACCTGGATATAAAATCCCAGCCATTTTAGTTCTTTCTAACATCTCCATAGATCCTGAAGAGTACTCTACTTCATAATTTGGTCTATCAAACTGCCCTAAATACAATGAGAAAGTTTTCGTCCAACGGTCGTTCAAAACTACATAAGCATCTTTCAAAGACACTTTATCAAAAGCGAAGTCAGGTTGCAAAACAAATTTTACACCATCTAAAGCCTCATAAGCAAATTTAATTCTAGCTCTTCTCAAGAAAAAAGAATTAGTTACAGGAGCTGAAGTAGAAGAACCGTTGATTCCATGAACACCATCAAAAGTCCATGTATCATACATGTCATACTGTGCTTGGATATATCCAGACACTTTAATTTTTGTCAATTTTGCAAGATCAGCATCAGAAGTCGCTAATCTTTCTTCTAAACCTTCAAATTTCATTGAGTGCGCATCTACAGATTCTTTCAATGCTTCAATGCTATTCGATTTTATGGTATCATTTTGCACATCTTGTGCTTTTGCCATCAAAGCGCCTAAAACAAAAAACGCTACAGTAATTTTTTTCATCGTTGTGTTAGATTAATTTTTCTGATGCAAAGATGAATCAGCTATGTTAACCTAATGTTACGATGGTATTATCTTGTGAAGAAATAATTGTTATTCAATTGTTATCCGAAGTATGCTATTTTGAACTACAATCGCTCAAAAGGATAACAAAAACTAGTCTTTAGCGATGTTAACCGCTTTGTCCAAAGTAAAAGAAAATTCAGAACCAACGCCAAATTCACTTTCTACATATATTTTTTGTTTGTGTGCTTCAACAATGTGTTTTACAATGGCTAAGCCCAAACCGGATCCTCCTTCAGAGCGAGAACCACTTTTATCCACACGAAAGAAACGTTCAAATAATCTTGGTAAATATTGTTGTTCTACACCCTCACCATTATCAGTTATTCGAACTAATAATTTTTTCTTGGTCAAATTGACGATACTAACTTCTGTTAGACCTCCTTCTTTACCGTACTTGATAGAATTCACCACCAAATTTTCAACTACTTGTTGCAATTTGTCTTTATCTCCTTTTACAATAAATTGCTTACCAAAAGAATTCTCTAATTCTAACTTAATTTTCTTCTTCTCAGCTTTCATCTCCAAAAGATCCAAAACGTTTTGAATTAATTCTACCAAATCAAATTCAGAAATTTCTAAATGTAAATCTCCTGATTCTAGCTTGGTAATCATATCCAAATCTTCAACAATATATATTAATCGTTCCACTCCTTTTTCGGCGCGTTTCAAATATTTTTTTCGAATATTTTTATCCTCCATAGCCCCTTCAAGCAGGGTATCAATATATCCTTGTACTGTAAATAGAGGGGTTTTTAATTCGTGAGAAACATTGCCTAGAAATTCTCTTCGGTATTCTTCTCTCACCTGAAGCATCTCGATTTCTAATTTCTTATCGGTGGCAAATTTTTTCACTTTTCGTGAAAGCGTTTCCATATCAGTTGTTATGGGCTGGTTGATAAACGAAGACGATTCGAGTAAAGCTACATCATCGTATATTTTTTTGATCCTACTATAAATGAAACGTTCTACACGATATTGTAGTACCAAAAAAGAAAAGAACAAAGTGAATAGAAAAAAAATAAACCCAAATGTAAGTACATCATGTTGCTCTAATTTCAACATGTACTTTGCTAAAATCATCCCAAACAAAGATGTAGAGATGCTAATAAGTAGTGCAGATTTAGAAGCAAATCGGTAATTTTTTTTAAAACTTATTTTCATCTATAATTCGTGGTTCTTTTAAATAAAGATAACGCAAAAGGTTGCGTTATCAAATAAAAAATTAAAAAGTGGATGGGCTATATTTCTAACTTATATCCTACTCCTTTTATGGTTCTAAAAAAATCATCTCCTATTTTTTCTCTTAACTTTCGAATGTGCACATCGATGGTTCTTCCACCAACAATCACATCATTCCCCCAAATAGTATCTAAAATTTCCTCTCGTTTAAATACTTTACCCGGTTTAGAGGCTAACAAATATAGTAATTCAAATTCTTTTCGAGGCAAGACAATTTCAACATTGTCTTTAATGATTTTATATTCTTCTCTATTAATTTCAATTCCACCAACATTTAATGTCTCTGTGTTTTTTTCTTGTTCCTTAGAACGACGCAATAATGCTTTTACTTTACTTACCAATAATTTTGGTTTGATTGGTTTTGTAATATAATCGTCAGCTCCTGCATCAAATCCGGCTACTTGGGAGTAATCTTCTCCTCTTGCCGTTAAAAAAGTAATAATAACATGGTTCAATTCTGTTATTTTTCTGATGTTTTCACAGGCTTCTATACCATCCATTTCTGGCATCATAACATCCATAATGATTAAATCTGGCACCTCACTTTTAGCCTTAGCAATTGCTTCTTTTCCATTAGATGCCGTGCTAATTTGATACCCTTCTTGAGCCAAATTATAACCTACAATTTCCAAAATATCTGGTTCGTCATCTACCAATAATATTTTTGTACTTCGATTTTTCATTATGAAATATATAATGTATTTAATTTTTACAATGTAAATATAAAACAAAACAACCAAAAACCGACGCGATGCGATGCTAAGATAATAAATTGATAACATTGGGATAACACGGCTTTAACGTACAAAACGAGTGCATTTATTGAAAAATTCCACATAACGCATTTTATTTCGTTTTGGTATATTTTTTGAAAAATATTTTTTATCTTTAACACTTGAAAATCATTTTTAATGACAAAAAACTACGTTTATATCACACTTTTGTTGTTCTTTTTCTTCTCTTTGAGCGCTTCAGCACAAGAAACTAAGCAACAAACTAAATTGCAAGAATCAACTTCTATTGAAGGATTGAGCTTGTACCCTAATCCTGTGAATAACGGTAAAGTCTATATTACTACTAAAAATGATTTAGATAAAGAGATTCAAATTTTTGATGTTTTAGGTAAAAAAGTATTCCAAACAGTATTGAGTTCAAGAGAACTTAATATATCAACTTTATCTCCTGGCGTTTATATCATAAAAATCAAAGAAGAAGAAGCTTCTACTACTCGAAAACTGATTGTACGATAAAATCAAATATAAAAAGTTCCTAAATGGAGCTTTTTTTATGTCCGTTTCTTTTCCCATTTATTTCGATTACTTTTGTAAAAAATAATTCTTGATTTCAACCCACGATATATTCACCATTAGCAATCAGAAGCAATTTGACAAAATCGCTTTGAAAGTCTTTCGTTTCCAATACGAGAATAATTTGGTGTATCGTGAATTTTGCGATTTCTTAAAAACCGATGTGCAAAAGGTAAAATCCATTCAACAAATTCCATTTTTACCCATTCAGTTTTTTAAAAGCCATTCTGTAGTTTCTTCTGCAAATCCTATACAAACTACTTTCACCAGTAGTGGTACAACCGGAATGATTACCAGTAAACATTTAGTTACCGATGTGAGTATTTACGAAGAGAGCTACCGCAAAGGATTTTCACAATTCTATGGCAATATTGAAGACTATGTTGTTTTAGCTTTACTTCCATCCTATTTAGAAAGAGAAGGTTCGTCGTTAATTCACATGGTAGATGATTTAATTCAACTATCGAATCAGCCTGAAAGTGGCTTTTATCTTCATAATTACGACGAATTAATTGCCAAATTAATTCAATTAGATCAAGCAGGTCAAAATGTGATTCTAATTGGGGTTACGTATGCTTTATTGGATTTAATTGAAAAACATACTTTCCAATTAGAGAATACAATCATTATGGAAACTGGCGGAATGAAAGGCAAACGAAAAGAAATGATTCGCGAAGAATTGCATCAACAACTTTGTGAAGGATTTGGGGTTACCGCTATCCATTCAGAATACGGCATGACTGAATTATTGTCGCAAGCCTATTCTTTAGGCGAAGGAATCTTTGAATGCCCTTCGTGGATGCAACTACTCGTTCGCGATACCGAAGATGCGTTGTCTTACGTTAGAGAAGGGAAAACAGGTGGCATCAACGTAATTGATTTAGCCAATATCAATTCGTGTTCCTTTATTGCTACACAAGACCTAGGAAAAAAATACGCTAATGGAAGTTTTGAAGTTTTAGGTCGCTTTGACCATTCTGATATTCGGGGATGTAATTTGATGGTAGTTTAAAATTGGTACACAATACCCACACCTAACAACTGCTTTAATTGTGCTTTTGGACCAACAGTAACTTGAGTTCCATTAACTTCCTCTTTAGCTTTAATATCATCATCATACACAACTCTAGCGCCGATATTTGCTTTAACATATTGGTTGACTACCAAATCTAATGAAAGATCGCAATCCACATCAATATTTCCAAAATTATTAATATAATCAGAGTACAAACTGAGTTTGTTGACCAAGGTAATATTCTTCACGATTTCCCTTTTATAAAAACTAGTAAATAAAAACCCTAATTCTGTCTTGGAACGTTTCCCGTTAACAAGAATATTTCCACTGGTATCATAAATCGCTTTAGTGACCCCAAATGCCCCTTGATTGGCTAAATTTTGATCTAAAACTAAGGTTGTCTTAAACGTAAAAGGAGAAATATAAAAAATACGTTTTTTCTCTTTATTGGCATTTTCTGCCCCAACCCCCAAAAAGATATAAGCTGGCGCAAACAATCGAGAAATCACTTTTTCGGTATTTGGATAGGCATATCCATTGGTAAACTGCGTATTGAAATTAAATTTAGCGGAATGGTACCAATTGGTAATCGTGTCTTTTCGATAGCCAAAAGTTGAGTTGAGTTGAATGGCGTCATCCGTCTTTCTCATCTCGTGACCATCTTGCTTATTTAGTCCATACCGAATCGTTAAATCATTCACCCATTTTTGATTCCCTTTGGAATAAATTCTGGAAAAATCACCTTTTAGTAATCCTGAAATAGCACTATTACCACCCGCACTCCAGTTAACAAAGGCTATTTCTGAAATGTCAAATCCAACTTTATTTTTTTTAGTCCAATGCGAAATAGTATCTGTTGATTTATTAGTTGTCAATTCTTGAGCAAAAACTGAAACCGAAAAAAGTACTAAAAAAAGAGTGCAACCTAATCTCATTATACTATAACTTTGTTAATTCTTACTTATTATATTAAAGGAGTTCTTTAAAAAGAAGTTCCAAACTACTAACGTCCATTTTACAAAATTGTTGTAATTCTAAAACAGTTCCTTGTTCAATAAATTGGTCTGGAACGCCTACTACTTGTATTTTTGAATGGTAGTTATTTGTGATAGCAAATTCTAAAATTGCACTTCCAAAACCTCCTGTAACAGTTCCATCTTCAATGGTAATTACCGTTTCAAATTTTGAAAAAATAGTATGTAACAGTTTTTCATCTAAAGGTTTTACAAATGGAAAATCAAAATGCGCAATAGCAGATGGATTTTGTAAATTTTCCAAAGCTTGCGACACAGTATTGCCAATAGTTCCGTTAGACAAAACAGCAACTTTTGTTCCTTCTTTGATACAGTGGGCTTTTCCAATTGTAATGGTTTCATACGGAATTTTCCAATGCGTATTTTGACCTCTTCCGCGTGGATAGCGAATCGCGATTGGATGTTCCAAGCCTAATTGAGCAGTATATAAAATATTTTGCAACGCCATTTCATTTCTTGGAGAATACACAATCATATTTGGAATACAACGCAGATACGCCAAATCAAAAACACCATGATGTGTGGCTCCATCCTCTCCTACCAATCCCGCACGATCCAAACAAAAAATAACAGGTAAATTTTGCAAGGCGACATCGTGAATGACTTGATCATACGCTCTTTGTAAAAAAGTCGAATAGATATTGCAAAAAACAATCATGCCTTGAGTTGCCATTCCGGCAGCTAAAGTCACTGCATGTTGCTCTGCGATTCCAACATCGAAGGCTCTTCCTGGAAATACATCCATCATCAATTTTAACGAACTCCCCGTTGGCATTGCAGGGGTAATTCCGATGATTTTTTCATTTTTTTGTGCCAAATCCAAAATCGTTTCTCCAAAAACATCTTGGTATTTTGGAGGAAGATGTTCTTCTGATTTTGGAATAATATCTCCTGTATTGGCATCAAATTTTCCTGGAGCATGGTATTGCACCTGATTTTCTTCTGCTTGTTGCAATCCTTTCCCTTTGGTAGTAATAACATGCAAAAATTTAGGGCCTTTTACTTTTTTTAGCCGCTCTAATTCTTGAATTACCGTCTGAATATCATGTCCGTCAATTGGTCCCGAATAATCAAAATTCAAGGACTTAATCATGTTATTTTGTCTTGGATTTTTACCTTCTTTGACTGCGGTCAAATAGTTTTTTAACGCTCCTACACTTGGATCAATTCCAATAGCATTATCATTTAAAATGACTAATAAATTAGCATCCGTAACTCCCGCGTGATTCAGTCCTTCAAATGCCATTCCTGAGGCAATAGAAGCATCGCCAATGACCGCAATATGGTGCTTTTCAAAATCACCTTTCAAATTAGACGCAATCGCCATTCCTAAAGCTGCCGAAATAGAGGTTGATGAGTGGCCTACGCCAAAAGAATCGTACTCACTTTCGCTTCTTTTTGGGAAACCCGAAATCCCATGAAATTGTCTGTTGGTGTGAAAATTATCTCTCCGTCCCGTTAGAATTTTATGTCCGTAGGCTTGATGACCTACATCCCAAATCAAACGATCGTTAGGCGTATCAAAAACATAATGCAAGGCAATAGTCAACTCTACTACTCCCAAACTAGCACCCAAATGTCCTTCCTTTACCGAAACCACATCGATAATGAAGTCGCGCAACTCTTGAGCGAGTTGTGGCAATTGATTGACATCGAGTTGACGTAAATCAGTGGGACTGTTGATACTTGAAAGTAAATTGCTTTTCATTGAATTTAAAAAAGCAAATTTAAGGTTTTATATTATAAACCTACTGATTTTAAAATTAGGAAATCTTTAATTGTAAAGAATCAATTTTAGCAACATTTTTTGGAAACCAAAAACTTCTTTCTATAGTCTCATGAACAATAACAAATCGTATTTCAAATCTATTACTTACCTTTTTCCCATTTTGTTCTCCAGGAGTCCATTTCGGAGATAAATTGAGTACTCTTTTCAGTTCCTCTCCGCTATTGCTACCTAAATAATTGAGAATCGTAACATTTGAAACTTTACCATCTTTGCCTACTACAAAAAGAGCTCGAATTTCTCCATTCAAATTTTTAGTATTTTGAGGTATTTTATAATTTTGTTTAATAAAGGAATAAAACTTGTCCACACCCCCTACAAACTCAGCATTAACTTCCATTCCTATACCACCAGAATATATCGTATCAACTTCTATTTCTTTAGAAGAATTGTCAAAAACAACTTCAGGCATGGTAATCTCACCCACACTACAACTTGCCTTGTGAATCGGACTTTTTGTTCTTTTAACCGTAGATTTTATTTCTTCATTCTGTTCTTTTTTGTTAGGCTTATTGAAAACTTTGTAATCCTCAACAATCTCTACTTTATCAATCTTTTTTTTGTTCCCTTCTTTATCTGCACAGCTAAAAAGAGTCGTTCCCATAACTGCAAACAAAGCCAATAAAAAAAAGTGGTGATAGTTAGTTTGCGA
>JACCDS012037023.1_pt1 | contig 31636 bp, 34 predicted proteins | sample 7446441 | NCBI WGS metagenome assembly JACCDS01 (sample SAMN15323445, study PRJNA562643) | freshwater metagenome | isolation source: river surface water | place: USA:Blue River Watershed | collected 2017-08-17
GGATTGGCGTCGTAGCGGGACAGGGCATCGCCTACCTGCATCACGAAATCCGGCTGGCGGAACTGACGGGCACTGACGTTGACCGCCATGTACAAGCCCGCAGTTTGCGCATCCGCCGCCCAACGGCTTAACTCGGCACAGGCCCGATCGAGTACCCACAGCCCGATAGGCACGATCAGGCCGGTATCCTCGGCCAAAGGAATGAAATCGCCGGGCAAGACCATCGGACAGTTCGGCGGCTGCCAACGCAACAGCACTTCGGCGCCGATCAATTTGCGCTCGGCATCGACTTGCGGCTGGACATGAAGAAGCAGCTCCCCCCGCGATAACGCACGCCGCAGCCCAGCCTCCAGCGCCGCCCGCTCGTCGAGTGCCGTCTGCATGGCATTGTCGAAGAAACGTATGGTGTTCCGCCCCGCATCCTTGGCCTTGTACAGCGCGATATCGGCCTGCTTGAGCAACACATCGGCAGTCTTGTCATGCCCGTAAAACAGGCTGATCCCGACGCTGGCCGAACGGAAATATTCAGTATCCCCATTCAACATATAGGGCCGGGCCAGTTCGAAACGAATCTTCTCGGCCACGATTTCGGCCTGGACGCCCGCGCCTTCCGCATCCCGCCCCAGGTTTTCCAGCATGACGATAAATTCGTCGCCCCCCAGGCGGGCAGCCGTGTCGCCCTCGCGAATGCATTCACCCAGGCGGTTGGCTACCTCGATCAGCAAATGGTCACCGACATCGTGACCCAAGGTGTCGTTCAGGGTTTTGAAATGATCCAGATCGATCATCAACAGGGCGCCGTGCTGGCCACTGCGCTTGCTTGTCGAACACGCCTTCTCCAGACGATTCAGCAGCAGTCTGCGGTTTGGCATCGAGGTCAGCGGATCGTAGAACGCCAGGTGATGGATTTCCGACTCAGCCACCTTCAAGTTGCTTATATCCGAGAACGTGCTGACAAAATGCGTCAAATTGCCGCGCCCATCACGCACCCCGCTGATCGTCAGCCACTCCGGGAATATCTCGCCGTTCTTGCGCCGATTCCATATCTCGCCCTGCCAATGCCCGGTTTCACGGAGCTGTCGCCACATCTCGGCATAGAAAGCCGCATCCTGCCAGCCCGACTTGAGCATGCTCGGCGTCTGCCCAATGGCATCCTCCGCCGAATAGCCGGTCAATTTGGAAAATGCCTTGTTCACCTGCAGGATGCACTGATGCGCATCGGTCACCATGATGGCGGCCTGCGACTCGAAGGCAATCGCCGCGATACGCAGGTCCTGCTCCAGCTTCCGCCGTTTCGAGATATCCGAGGCAATACCGAGGTAGCCCTGAATTTCACCCGACTCCGTCCGGAGTTGGCTGATGGTCAGGCTCACCGGCAGGCTGGAGCCATCCTTGCGCACATACGTCCAGTCAGCTTCTATCTGCTGCCTGTCCGCCCCCAATCCGGCAATGAAGACCGAGAAATCAGGAGAAACTTCGCCGCCTTGCTCGCCCGACAAGGCACTCGCCCGCTCGCAGACCTCCTCCGCCAGATGGAAAATCAGCGGTGTTTCGCGGCAGACAAGCTCTTCCCACGTGTAACCCAGCATTTTCTGGGCAGCCGGATTGAAATAGATGATCAGGCCATCCGCATCGGTCAGGATGATGGCCCGCCCGGCATGTTCGAAAATGCTGTGTTGCAGGGCGCAGAGCGCGGGGGGGCGAATACCGGAATCGTGCTGGAATTCATCCAGGCAGCAGGCATCGGAGGGGGATTTATCCAGCTTCATGACACGGGAAAACGGCAGACAAGGACATGCTGCGGCAAGACTGCCGCGCAACAGGAAACACCGCGTGTATCCATGAATCCTCCCAAGCCTCCCTCTGACATGGCCCATAACTGCAAGCCTGCCGGGAATTTCATGGAAAGATTATGAACACAATGACAGCGGGGTAGCAAGACCCCTCGTCACCTTTACAGGGTTTTTCGTGAATTATTCGAGAATTCAGGCACTCGCCAAGGCGGCGAATTCACGTTCGGCGAGCTTTTCATCGCCAAGATTCAATGCGACAAGGCGCCGCAAATGCGTCACGCTGTCGAGATCTATTTCACGGCAGAGCAATCCATAGTAATTGGCCATATGGTGCACGATGGCAACTTCCATGCGAATGCTGGTGCCCAAGTCATCAAGACGTACCTTCAAGGTGGCACTCGTGCCTACCGTGACGTACATCTCCTTCTTCGGGTGAATCAAGGCACCTTGCAGCGATAGATCGAGTACCTCTACTGCGTGCTCGCCATCCGGCAGAAAAAGCCGGGCTTCAGTCTGGAATGGAATGCGTGAAAATTTTCGACGATTCTGGTTCAACTTTGTCTCCGTCTTCTATTTTCCCTGCATGTTACCCCAAAGCAGCTTGTGCAACTGCAGCTGGAAGCGAACATTCAGGCCGTCTTCGAGTATCCAGTCAGCCAAAGACTGGGGCTCGATCAAACCCTGGGCAGGAGAAAACAGGACGGGACAGCAGCGGTCGACTTGCCGTTGGCGCACGACATCGCGCGCCCATTCGTAGTCGCCGCGCGAGGCGATGACGATCTTGATTTCGTCGCGCGCAGTCAGGCAATCCAGGTTGGCCCACAGGTTGCGCTCGACCTCGCCCGAATCCGGTGCCTTGAGGTCCATGATGCGCGACACGCGCGGATCGACTCCGGACACGTCGAGCGCCCCCGAAGTCTCCAGTGAGACATCATAGTTGGCATCGCACAGCGCCGTCAGCAGCGGTAGGCATTCCTTCTGCGACAGTGGCTCGCCACCGGTGACGCAGACCTGGCGGGCCGGATATTTGGCTACCTCGGCCAGTACCGACTCGATGGTCGCCGCCTCGCCTCCGGTAAAGCTGTAGGTGGTGTCGCACCATTTGCAACGCAAGGGGCACCCGGTCAGGCGAACAAAGACAGTCGGCAGGCCGACGCGCGATGCCTCGCCTTGCAGCGAGTAGAAAACTTCGGTGATACGCAGGGCCAATTACTTCTTCTTCAGTCTTTCGCGGGCCGTTTCGGCCGCGGGCGCACTCGGGTACTTGGCGATCAGGGTTTCCAGCGAACGCTTGGCCCCGGTCGGGTTGCCCATCTCCTGCTGGCAGGAAGCCATGGCCAGCCAGGCATCCGGCGCCTTCGGCGTGTCGGCATACTTGGTGGTCACCACGCTCTGCGCTTCGATGGCGCGCTTGCAGTCGCGCTGGGCATACCAGGCATTGCCCAGCCAGTACTGCGCATTGGGCGCCAGCGAGCTATCCGGGTATTTCTGCACAAAGGCGGCAAAACCGACGGCCGCGTCCTTGTATTTTCCGCCCTTGAACTGGTTCAGGGCGACCTCATACTCCTGCGATTCCTTGGCCGGGTCACCGCTCGGCTTGGCCGATGCCGCACCGCCGGCATCACCTGCACTGGCCGAGGCCGGCGTCTCGAATTTGCGCAGACGGGTGTCGAGGTCGAGGTAGAAATCCTGCTGGCGCTTCTTGGCTGTTTCCAGCTCGTAGCTCAGCGTTTCGATCTGCCCGCGCAGGCGGGCGATCTCTTCGGCCTGGCGCTGGATCTGTGAAGACAGATCCAGCTGGGCCTTGGCCTGCTGGTCGAATCGCGCCTCGGTCTTGATCCGTAGATCGGAGACCTGGCGACGCGCTTCGTCGTCGTCAAAAACGCCAGCCTGGGCCTGTATGGCACCGAGCGAGGCGATCAGAAGGGCGATTCGAACCGGATGCATGGCTTAGAACTCGCCGCGGCCGTCCGGGGCCTTGTAGAGGATGTCGGCGCGACGGTTCTCGGCCCAGGCTGCATCATCGTGACCCGGGTTCTTCGGCTTCTCTTCGCCCAGGCTGACGGATTCGATCTGGTCATCCTTGACGCCGAGCAGGGCCAGCGAACGCTTGACGGCTTCGGCACGCTTCTGGCCAAGCGACAGGTTGTATTCGCGGCTGCCGCGCTCGTCGGTATTGCCCTGGAGCAGAACCTTGAAGCCCTTGTTGGCCGTCAGGTACTTGGCGTGGGCGGCAACCAGATCCTTGTACTCGTCCTTGACTTCGTACTTGTCGAGGTCGAAATAGATGCTGCGCTGCGACAGCTTGCTCTTCGGATCGGTCAGCTCGCGTGGCAAGCCGCTGGCATCGAGGCCGCCGGCCGTTACCGGGGTTACGCCTGTCGAGGAACCGCTACGCGACTCGACCGGAGCACCAGCACCGTCTTCCGGCAGCGGGGTGGTGGAACAGGCAGCCAGCAGGGCCGACAGAATGGCAGGGATCAGCAGTTTTTTCACAAATTTTCTCCGGTGAGGATTATTGATAGTACGGGCCCCAGGCCGGTTCGCGGACATCGCCGGCCGCGACCGTGAGGCGTTGTTTGATCCTGCCATCGCTGGAAACAGCCGATAGGACGCCGCGGCCGCCAATTTCAGTGGCGATCAGGATCATGCGGCTGTTGGGAGCGAAACTGGGGGATTCATCCTTGTTGGAGTCGCTCAGCACCTGCACTTGGCGGCTGGCAACATCCATCACGGCAAGCTGGAAGCGACCTTCGCGACGGCTGATGAAGGCCAGGCTCTTGCCATCCGGGGAGGGGCGCGGCGAAACGTTATAGGTGCCTTCGAAGGTGACGCGACGGGCATCGCCGCCGTTGGCACCAACCTGATAAACCTGCGGGCTGCCGCCGCGGTCAGAAGTGAAGTAGATCGATCCGCCATCAGCCGAGTAACGCGGCTCGGTGTCGATGCCGGAAGACTGGGTCACGCGCTGCAGGCCACTGCCGTCGGCATTGACCGTGTAGATCTGCGAATTCCCATCCTTGGAGAGCACGACCGCCAGCTTGCGACCGTCCGGCGACCAGGCCGGGGCCGAGTTGGAGCCCTTGAAATTGGCGATGATGTGACGCTGGCCAGAGGACAGCGAATGCACATAGATGACCGGCTTCTTCTTCTCGAAGGAAACATAGGCCAGCTTGTTGCCATCCGGCGACCATACCGGCGAGATGATCGGCTCGGTCGAGGTCAGCGCCGTCGCGGCATTTTGTCCATCGGAATCGGCGATCTGCAGCAGGAACTGACCACGCGCCTTGACGACGTAGGCGATGCGCGTCGAGAACACGCCCTTTTCGCCGGTCAGCTTTTCGTAGATATAGTCGGCGATGCGATGGCCGGCAGCACGCAACTGGGTATTGCTGGTGACATAGACAGCCCCCCCCAGCGATACGCCCTTCTGCGAATCGTAGAGACGGAAACGCGCCTCCATGCGGCCATCGGCACTGCGCGCGATGCTGCCGGCGGCCAGTGCGTCGGCGCCCCTGCTCTTCCAGTCGGCATGATTGATCGCCGCGTTCTCGTCAAAAGCCAGGCCGTTATGATCGACCAGCTTGAACAAGCCGCTGCGCTCCAGGTCCCCACGCACCGTCGCCGTGATGACGCGCGCGGCAGCCGGATCGCCCGGAAAGTCGACGATAGCGACCGGGATGCGGTTGGCACCGGCCCCCGTGATCTCGATGGATAGCTGCGCTTGCGCCAGACCGGTAGCCAGCAAGGCAATCGCCAGGAAAAGACGACGTGAAATTCGGGACATTGCGTTCATTTTCAAAAGTTTCGCGCGATTTTACTCTTCAAACGGCCGGTATTTGATTTCCAGCTCACGTTTGAATAGCGACGGATCATCCGGCTTGGGCAGCGGTGAGGATTTGCGAATGGCGCGTTCGATCGCCCCATCCAGGGCTGAATTGCCACTGGAGCGTTTCAGGCGCACCTCCAGCACCTCTCCGCTGGGCAATTGGCTAACCTCGAACACGGCTTCCGGATTCCCCTGAAGGGCGGGCGGGAGAACGATATTGCCGCGAATCTTGCCGCGAATCTTGCTGGCGTAATCGGCCAGACCACGCTTATTCGAAGAGGCGCGCTGTTCGGATTCTGCAGCGGCAGCGTTCGCCATCTGCTGTGCCGTAGCCGCTGTTTTGGCCGACGACTTGAGCTGCGAGGTTTCGCTGGCCAGCTCCTTGCTGAAATCGAACTTCGGCTGCGGCTTGACCTCCGGTTTCGGCGGCTCGGGCTTTTTCGGTTCTGGCTTCGGGGGTTCAGGTTTCTTGGGCTCAGGCTTGGGCGGCTCGGGCTTTTTCTTGTCTTCCTTGATCGCGATGTCCGGCTTCTTCGGAGGTGGCGGCTCGACCTTCGGCTCCGGCTTGGGCTCGGGCTTCGGTTGCGGCTTTACCATGGGTTCCGGCGGAGGCGGCGGGGGCTGCACGACCTGGGCGGGACGGGGCGTCGGCGACCAGAGTTCGACCTCGTAGACTTCCGGCTTGCTGCGCTTCCACTGCACGCCGAGAAACAAAAAAGCCGCCAGCACCACATGAACCAGCACGGTCAGTGCCAGCGCATATTTCTTGCCGGGGTCTTCGGGGCGCTCGAGGATCATCGCTTACTTGCTGCTGGTTTCCAGGCCAACGCGTTCAAATCGCATTTTCTTCACCTCATCGAGCACCTCGATGACGTTCTTGTACTGCGTTTCCTTGTCGCCGGCGACCAGCACAGGCATCTTGTCGTTATCGCCCTTGAGCGGCAACAGGGCGTCCTTGAGGCTCTTCAGGCCCTTGACCTTGGTCGGCTTGCCATCCGTATCGAAAACGGTCAGTGCGCCATCCTGCTCGACCTGGACCTTCAGGTACTTGTCCGGTTTCTGCGGCGCGGTACCGGACGAAGGCAGGTCGACCGATCCGGTCGTCATCATCGGCGTCGCCACCATGAAGATGACGAGCAACACCAGCATGACGTCGATGTAGGGGACGACGTTGATTTCGTTTTTCAGGCGGCGCTGGCGCATGGCTTAACGCATCTGCCGCTGGATGATGTTGGAGAACTCTTCCATGAACGACTCGTAGCGCACGGCAAGACGGTCGATGTCATGCGAGAAGCGGTTGTAGGCGAGCACGGCCGGAATGGCGGCGAATAGGCCGATGGCGGTGGCGACCAGCGCCTCGGCAATGCCGGGAGCGACGGAAGCCAGCGTTGCCTGGCCAACGTTGGACAGGCCGCGGAAGGCATGCATGATGCCCCACACGGTGCCGAACAGGCCGATGTACGGTGATACCGAACCGACCGAGGCGAGGAAGGCGAGGTGCGATTCCAGGCCGTCCATTTCGCGCTGGTAGGTGGCACGCATGGCGCGGCGTGAGCCGTCGACGATGTCTTTCGGATCGAGGTTCTTCTGGCCGCGCAGCTTGGTGAATTCGCGAAAGCCGGCTTCGAAGATGCGCTCCATGGAGCCGGCGTGGTGGCGGTCGTTCACCGCGCTGTTGTACAGGTTGTTGAGGTCGCCACCGGACCAGAAATCGCGCTCGAAGTTTTCCGTCTTCGTGCGCGCCTGCTTGACGGCGAACAGCTTCATGAAAATGTAGTACCACGACATCAGCGAAACGCCGGCGAGCAGGGCCATGACGGCCTGGACGACCGCACTGGCTTCAAGGATGAGGTGAAGGATGGAGAGATCCTGGGTGACGTTCATTTAAGCGCTTCCAGCTTGGAATACAGAAAATCGGGAATCGGGGCAGGTTTCATGGTCGCCATGTCGACACAGGCGATTTCGACGGTACCGGTGACCAGTTCGTCGTCACCCCGCCGCACATGCTGGCGGAAGATGACACGGACACGAGTCAGTTTTTCGACTTCGAGGCCAACCGTCAGTGAGTCATCAAGATGGGCCGGGCGCAGATATTCGCAATTGGCCTTGCGGGCGACGAAGCCGATACCGGCCTCAAGGGCCAACTGGCGCTGGTCGTGACCGGCGGAACGCATCCACTCGGTGCGGCAGCGCTCAAAGAATTTCAGGTAATTGGCGTAGTAAACGACCCCACCGGCATCGGTATCCTCGTAATAGACGCGGACCGGAATGGTAAAGGCGTTTGGACTGGGCTCAAATTTCATCCCGGGATTTTACCTTGCATCGCAACAATGTTTTGTAACGGTCTGTTTCCGCGACGATTGATGAAATTGTCGACGCGATACACCCTCAATGAGGGCATAACGCGCGACAAGGCCAAAAGGGCTACAACGTCTATTCGTCGGAAAGCAGGTCGCGCACAACGGCGCTGGCCGGCTCGGCCAGGCCGAGGTGGCGGTAAATGGCCGGGGTGGCGATGCGGCCACGCAGGGTACGTTGCAGGTAGCCTTGCTGGATAAGGTAGGGCTCGAGCACGTCCTCGATGGTGTCGCGGGCTTCACCAATGGCAGCCGCCAGGTTGTCCACGCCGACCGGTCCGCCGCCGAACTTGTCGATGACGGCCGACAGCAGCTTGCGATCCATCAGGTCGAGGCCGGCCGGGTCCACATCGAGCATATGCAGTGCCTTGTCGGCCACCCCGCGCGTGATGTTGCCATCGGCCTTGACCTCGGCGTAATCGCGGACGCGGCGCAGCAGGCGGTTGGCGATGCGTGGCGTGCCGCGCGAGCGTTTGGCGATTTCCAGCGCCCCCTCGGGGTCGATCGGCGCGTTAAGCAGGGATGCCGAGCGACTGACAATGCTCTTCAGTTCTTCCGCGTTGTAGAACTCCAGCCGGGCGACGATGCCGAAGCGGTCACGCAGTGGGTTGGTCAACATGCCGGCCCGGGTGGTGGCGCCGACCAGCGTGAAGGGGGGCAAATCCAGCTTGACCGAGCGTGCGGCCGGGCCTTCGCCTATCATGATGTCGATCTGGAAGTCTTCCAGTGCCGGGTAGAGGATTTCCTCGACCACCGGGCTCAGGCGGTGGATTTCGTCGATGAACAGCACATCATGCGGTTCGAGGTTGGTCAGGATCGCCGCCAGGTCGCCGGCCCGTTCGAGCACCGGGCCGGACGTTTGGCGCAGATTGACCCCCATCTCGGCGGCAACAATATGCGCCAGCGTCGTCTTGCCCAGGCCGGGCGGGCCGAACAACAGCACATGGTCCAGCGATTCACTGCGGTTTTTGGCCGCTTGGATGAATATCTCCAGTTGTTCGCGAATCTTGACCTGGCCAGTGTAGTCGGCCAGCCGCTTCGGCCGCAGGGCGCGCTCCAGCGCTTCTTCCTGAGCTGACTTGCTCTGTGGCGCGATGATGCGGTCAGTAGCGACCAGCTTGTCGGTTTCGATCATACGGTTTATTCCTCACGCAGCCAGCGCTGAAGCAGCATGTCGCCCAAGGCCAGCAAAACCGGCCCGAGGAAAATGCCGATAAAGCCGAAGACCAGTACGCCACCCAGCACGCCCAGCGCGATGAGCAGGATGGACAACCCGGCGCCTCGGGCGATCAGGATGGGCTTGACGAAGTTGTCGATGCTGCTGATGACGAACAGACCGTAGAGCACCATGAAAATGGCCCATCCGGTTTGCCCCTCGCTGTACAGCCAGGCGGCCGCACCGCCCCAGATCAGCGGCGGCCCGACCGGGATCATGGACAGGAAGAAGGTGCCAAAACCGAGCAGGACAGCGGCCGGCACACCCGCGATCAGGAAACCGATCATCGCCACGGTGCCCTGCGCCGCCGCCGTACCGACAATGCCGAGCATGACGCCGACCACCGTGCCGCGCGCCTTGTCGAGCATATTCTCACCCAGTTCGCCGCCCAGCTTGCGCGAGCCGACATAGAGTGCGTTGCTGATGGCAACCCCGTCGCGGTAGAGGAAAAAAGTGACGAACAGGACCAGCGCCAGTTGCAACAAGCCGTTGGCAGCAATGCCGCCGAGCGCCAGGGCCAGTTGGCGAGCCGGCGCCACCAGTTGTTTGATGGCGATATTCAGTTCCTCGCGGTTGCCAGCCAGACGATGCCAGGTCGTATCGATCTCGGTGCCGAAGAAAGGCAGGCTGCTCAGCCAAGCCGGGGGATTGGCCGGCAAACCCTGCTCGATATAGGGCTTGATGAAGTCGATCAGCTTGTCCGCCCCGTTGGCCAGCGAACCGGCCAGGAACAGGGTCGGCAACAACATGACCAAGATCAGAGCCAAAGTCATCAGCGAGGCACCCAGCGTGTCGCGCCCGCCAAGCAGCGGCAGCAGCTTCTCGGCGTAAAAGCGCCAGGTGCAGATCCAGACCACGAAGGCGAAGAGCACCGCCCCGACGAAGGGGAGAAGGACGGTGATGCAGCCGATGATGAGCAGCACCACCAGCGCGATCTGCGCCAGTCGTTTGGGGTCCTGTTCCTCGATCATCAGACTTTGGACAACAACTTGAGGGCCTGCCGGATGCCGTCAGAGGTGCCGACATCGGCCGGCAAAGCCTTCATGGCGGCGGCCGCTTCCTTCTCGTTGTAGCCGAGGGCGAGCAGGGCGTTGGCGATATCCTGCTTGGCGTCATCGACTGCCGCGTGCAGCGAGACACCGGTGGCGTCGGCCAGCTTGCCCTTCAGTTCGAGCAACAGGCGCTCGGCCGTTTTCTTGCCGATGCCGGGAATCTTGATCAGGCGCCCGAGTTCCTGTTGCGCCACGGCGGCGGACAAGTCGTTGACTGACAGGCCCGACAGCACCGACAGCGCCGTCCGTGCCCCGATGCCGGACACCTTGAGCAACTGGCGGAAGGCGAAGCGTTCGGCCTCGGTCAGGAAACCGTAGAGGAAATGGCCATCCTCGCGCACCGCAAAATGCGTCAGCAGCTTGGTTTTCTCGCCCGCCGCCGGCAGGTTGTAGAAGGTGCTCATCGGCACGTCGAGCTCGTAGCCGACGCCATTGACGTCGAGGACGATCTGCGGGGGATTCTTTTCGGCGAGGGTGCCGGTCAGGCGTCCGATCATGGGCTGTCGCAATACTGTATGTTCAAACAGGTGTCATCCTATCAGGCGGCCGCCGCGAACGCGATACCCGGCGGTCGCCAATGCCCCCAGACCTTGCCCGCCATGCGCATGGGCAATGGCGCAAGCCAGGGCATCGGCAGCATCGGCAGTCGGTGCCCCCGGCAAGGAGAGCAGGCGAACCACCATGTCCTGCACCTGCTCCTTGGCCGCCTTGCCGTGGCCGACCACGGCCTGCTTGACCTGCAGCGCCGTGTATTCGGCCACCGGCAGCCCACCATGCACCAGTGCGCTGATCGCCGCCCCGCGTGCCTGACCGAGCAGCAGCGTCGATTGCGGATTGACGTTGACGAAGACCTTTTCCACCGCCGCCTGATCGGGCCGGTAAGTAGCGATAACCTCGCTGATCCCGGCAAACAGGGTTCCGATGCGCTCCGGCAGCGATTGCTTGTCGTTCGATTTGATGCAGCCGCTGGCAACGTAGATGAGTTGGCTACCATGCTTCTCGATGATGCCAAAGCCGGTCACCCGCAAGCCGGGGTCGATGCCGAGAATACGCTGCCCACTCATTTCGCCGGCCTCGCCACCAGATAGACCCCGCTCACCGCCAGCCCCATGCCGCACACCGCGACCCAGCTCAGCTTCTCGTCGAACATCAGGAAGGCGATCAATGCCGTCGACAACGGCGTCAGGTAGAACAGGCTGGCGACGTTGACCGCGCTGCCGCTGCGGATAAGCAGGTTGAGCAGGCTGATCGCCCCGATCGACAAAACCAGCACCAGCCAGGCCAGTGCAAAGATGAAATCGCCGGTCCATTCGACGTGAAATCCCTCGAACAGCAGGATCGCCGGCAATGTCACCAATACCGTCGGCACGAACTGGATCACCGAACCAGTTCGCAAGTCGAACTTTGCGCAGTAGCGCTTCTGGTACAGGGTTCCACACGTAATGCCGAGCAGGGCGCACAAGGCCGGAACCAGCATGGGGCCCAGCGCCGCCGTCTCGCCGAACTTGCCGGAAACGACCAGTGCCACGCCGACAAAGCCGAGCGCCAGGCCTAGCCATTGGCGGCCGACCACCCGCTCACCGAGCAGCCAACCCGCGCCCAGCGCGGTGAGCAGCGGCTGCATGCCGACGACCAGCGCCGTCACGCCGGCCGGCAGACCGTGTTTGATGGCGATGAACACGCCCCCCAGGTACACAGCGTGGACGAGCAGTCCGGACACCCCGATGTGCAACCACTGCCGGGGCTCTTTCGGCCACGGGGCGCGCGTCAACAGCGCGATGACCGTCATCAGCGAAATCACCGCCAGATAACGGACGAACAGGAAGGACAGCGGCTCGGCATAAGGCAGCCCGTACTTGGCGCCGATAAAGCCGGTGCTCCACAGGAAGACGAAGAGCAGGGGATAGGTTGCTTGCATCGCCTAGTGCGCCCAGTCCGGCGCGCAACGCTTGCGGGCTTCGAGCAGGGTTTCGAAGAGGGTACGGGCATCGCCACTGGCCCGATGCCGGCGCAACTGCAGGCGCAACTCGACGGCGGCGCGGGTGGCATGCCACAAGGTTTGCTCGCATTCGGTCAGCAGGTCGCGCAGATCCTTCAACTGGAAGGTGGGCACCATATCGACAGCGTCGTAGAGCTTGCTGAGCCACACATAGTCGTAGGACCAGGCATCGCAGTAAATGAATTGGCCGCGCAATTGGCGATTCAGGTTGAGACAAACCTCGGCAGCCGCCCGTCCCCGGGCGAGCAGGATTTCACGCGGGATGCCATGTACCGCCTCGGCGGATTCATCCCAATGCGTCCATCCCGCCTCCGGCTGGATCAGGGTGCAATAGGCCTGCCCGTCCGGCAGGTAGTAGCCGATCTCGATCGGGTAGCTGCCCCGACCGAAACCCGAGGCTTCAATGTCGATGATGGCCGGCTGGATCATGCAGCCGCCACGCGGCTCAGTCGCAAGTGGCCCGGCAACCGGCAGCACCAGCCGCACAAGCCTTGTCGTTCTCGACCTTGCAGGCACTCTTGGTCCGCAGCGTGAAACGAACGCCATTCGGATAACTGCAGACAAGCTTGGTGATCGTTCCCTGCTTCTCGACCTTCATGCCTGTCGCCTTCATGGCCTGCACCTTGGCCTTCGGCAAATCGCAGGACACATAGCCGTCGAAGCTGCCATCGGCCGATTCCCACAGAGCGGTGTTCTTCATCTCGCGGTAATCCTCGTAGCGCAGGCAGGAATCGGTTTCCTTGGCATAGGCCTTGGCGTTGTCGCTGCAGAAGCCGCTATACGTGTGCCTCAACTCATCCTCGGCCGGACAGGCGTTGACCTGCTTGGCGCCCCCCAGATCCGGACAGGCGAACTGCGCCGCGCCGGCGGCAAAACTCAACGAAGCAAGCAGTAGGGCAGGGAGAAGCTGGCGAAGTTTCACAGGCCATCCTTAATGGTGCGAACAGCGATCAAAATGACGCGATCCTCGCCAAGATACGAGGATCTGCCGGGAAATTGCTTACTCTTCGATAACCGCCGTAGTGTAGATTTCCTGCACGTCGTCGAGGCTTTCCAGCACGTCGAGCAGCTTCTGCATCTTGATCGCGTCGTCGCCGGTGAACACGTTTTCGCCTTCCGGCTTCATCGTCACTTCGGCGAACTCCGGCGTGAAACCGGCCGCTTCCAGCGCATCCTTGACGGCAATGAACTCGGTCGGTGCGGTGATCACTTCAATCGAACCGTCGTCATTGGTGTTCACGTCATCGGCGCCAGCTTCGATGGCCGCGTCCATCAGGGCGCCTTCGTCGGTGCCCGGGGCGAAGATCATCTGGCCGCAGTGCTTGAACTGGAAGGCCACGCAGCCATCGGTGCCCATGTTGCCGCCATGCTTGGAGAAGGCATGGCGCACTTCGGCGACGGTACGGGTCTTGTTGTCGGTCAGGCAGTCGACCATGATCGCCGCGCCGCCGATACCGTAGCCTTCGTAGCGGATCTCGACGTAATCGACGCCTTCCAGCTCGCCGGTACCCTTCTTGATGGCGGTGTCGATCTTGTCCTTGGGCATGTTGATGGCCTTGCCCTTGTCCACCGCCACGCGCAGGCGCGGGTTGAAGCTGATGTCGCCGCCGCCCATCTTGGCGGCCACGGTGATTTCCTTGGCGATCTTGGAGAAGGCGGCGCCGCGCTTCTCGTCCTGGCGACCTTTACGGTGCTGAATATTGGCCCATTTGGAATGACCAGCCATGATGATTTCCCACTGCAAAAAACGAAGAAGGCGAGATTTTACCCGCCGGAAGCCTTCTCGTCAGTTCGGCGAAGTTACGCTATTTCACAAAGCCCTGCCCCGGCGTTGCTAGAATGTTTGGATAATTTTCCCGAGGAGTCCGCCACCATGTCCGATCCCCTGTACCTCGCCAAGTCCGAAGACGGTTATCCCGCCCTGCTGCCGCAGATGGCCAACCGCCACGGCCTGATCACCGGCGCGACGGGCACCGGCAAGACGGTGACGCTGCAATCCATCGCCGAGCGCCTGTCTTTTGCCGGCGTGCCGGTCTTCATGGCCGACGTGAAGGGTGATCTGTCGGGCATGGGCGCCGCCGGCACCCCCTCCGAAAAACTGCTCAAGCGCATCGCCGAGCTCGGCCTCGAAGGCTTCCAGCCCTACGCCAACTCGGTCGCCTTCTGGGACGTCTTCGGCGAAAACGGCGTGCCGGTGCGCGCCACCATCTCCGACATGGGCCCGCTCCTCCTTGCCCGCCTGCTCAACCTCAACGACACCCAGGCCGGGGTGCTGCAACTGGTGTTCAAGATCGCCGACGACCAGGGCCTGCTGCTGCTCGACCTCAAGGACCTGCGCGCGATGGTCCAGAACGTCGGCGACAACGCCAAGAACTACACCACCGAATACGGCAACATCGCCGCCGCCTCCATCGGCGCCATCCAGCGCGGCCTGCTGACGCTGGAAGAGCAGGGCGGCGACCTCTTCTTCGGCGAACCGATGCTCAACATCGCCGACCTGATGCAGGTCGACAGCAATGGCCGCGGCGTCATCAACGTGCTCTCCGCCGAAAAACTGATCCATTCCCCGGCGCTCTACTCCACCTTCCTGCTCTGGCTGCTCTCCGAACTGTTCGAACAATTGCCGGAAGCCGGCGACCTCGACAAGCCCAAGCTCGTCTTCTTCTTCGACGAAGCCCACCTGCTGTTCAGCGACGCCCCGCAGGCGCTGACCGACAAGGTCGAGCAGGTCGTCCGCCTGATACGCTCCAAAGGCGTCGGCGTCTACTTTGTCACGCAGAACCCGCTCGATGTGCCGGAAAAAATCCTCGGCCAGCTCGGCAACCGCGTCCAGCACGCCCTGCGCGCCTTCACGCCGCGCGACCAGAAGGCCGTGCAGGCCGCGGCGCAAACCATGCGCGCCAACCCCAAGTTCGACGCCGCCACGGTCATCACCGAACTCGGCGTCGGTGAAGCCTTGGTCTCCTTCCTCGACGAGAAGGGGCGCCCCAATGTGGTCGAACGCAGCATCGTCTTCCCGCCCGCCTCACGCCTCGGCCCGCTGACCGCCGATGAACGCAAGGCCATGATCCAGGCCTCGCCGATGCTCGCCGCCTACGGCCAGACCATCGACCGCGAATCCGCCTACGAAGTCCTCAAGGGCAAGCCGGCGGCCAACGCCCCGGCCGCTCCCGGCGCCATCCCGCCCCCCGCCGGCAATAGCGGCATGAATGCCAACGACTGGGGCAACCACGCCGGCCAGGCGCAAGCGCAGCCCCGCTACGAGCAAGCCCAGCAACGGCCGAGCGCCCCCGAAGCGCAAGCCGAATCCGGCGGCGGCCTGCTCGGCGGCCTCGGCGACATCCTGATGGGCAGCACTGGCCCGCGCGGTGGCAAGCGGGAAGGCGTCCTCGAAAGCGCTGCCAAGAGCGCGGCACGCGGGGTAGCCGGCACGGTTGGGCGAGAGATCGGAAAGCAGATTTTGCGGGGGGTACTGGGGTCGATTTTGGGTGGGCGGCGTTAAGCCATATGGAGAAAACCCACGGGGAATAGCACTCGGGCTTTGGTAAGGAACATCACTTGATCTATTTATGGACTATCGGTGGCGGGGCGCTATTCCAGGCCTTGTTTTCCTTCGCACTGATCTCCGCCAGTTCCGGCAATGGTTCCTTTGTCGGCTTGGGAGCCATGTTGCTTGCGGTGATTGGAATTCCCGTCACCGCGATCATCAATACGATTCTGATCCGTTCGCATCGCAACAACCCGGCTGGGCGCTACGTCGGGCGCGTATTTTTTGTGCTGCTCCTTTTGCCGCTTGTCCAACTCGCGCTCCTGATACTGGTCTCCGTATTCCGCCTCTGAAACGTGAGGGGGCCGCGTAAACACCCGAAACCCAGCTACCCGTATGCCGCTCTCCTTTTCCCCTCCTGCCGTGCTGGCCCCCGAACGGGTCGGTGACTATCCGGCCCGGGCCAAGGCCGGCGGTGGCTACGTCTGGGATGCCGTACTCGAGTACCGTGTTTGGTGTCATCCGGAAACCGGGGCTCCGGATGTATGCGAGGGCGATGACTATTTCTATCCATTCGCCACCTACGAGGATGCGCTGAGTTTTTCAGAGGGCAATCCCGGTTGCGAGGAGCCCCTGGCGCTGGTTCTTCAGCGCGAATACATCGATGAACCCGAGCCGGGACAGTACGTTCATGTTCGGGAGGAGCGCATCGCAGAGTGGCCAGTGGCATTTCTGAGTCGGCCACAGCGAACCGACAGGACGATTCCGGACTTCATGTCGCCGGACGCGCCCGCCAATCGTTTGGCAATTCTCCGCGGGCAAGCTTAGCTACAAAATCGCCCCGGGGGGCTGCCGTGTGCTTTCCGGCTTTTGTCTTGGCGGCGTACGTCTGCATGCTTGGCGCCTGCCCGATGGTGCGGCCGATTTCCTGAATCGCGACAAGTCATTTAACCCATTGGTTTGGAACGCAATTTATTGGCCGAGTGCGGAAGCTTGTGCGAACAACACCTGCTTCATGTCGCGCACAAAATGAGCTTCACTAAAATTGCGACTTGCCCGATAGCACGTCCTATACGGCATACCCCGACCCATTGAGGAGAGCACTGCCATGCCAGGAACCGTTCGTCTTCACCGCGTCCTGAAAGCACCGGCGGAACGCGTCTATCGCGCCTTTACGACACCGGATGCCTTTGCCAAGTGGCTGCCGCCGCATGGGTTCACCTGCACGGTTCACCACCTGGAAGCACGGGTTGGCGGGACATTCCGGATGTCTTTCACCAACTTCACGACACAGAGCAGTCATTCGTTTGGCGGAGAGTATCTTGAACTCGTCCCCAATGCCTTGCTCCGCTACACCGACCAATTCGACGACCCCAATCTGCCGGGTGTCCTGCAGGTGACCGTTACGCTGACACCGGTTCTCTGTGGCACCGATCTCAATATCGTGCAGGAAGGCATTCCGGATGCGATCCCGGTCGAGATGTGCTATCTCGGGTGGCAGGAGTCGCTGGCGCAACTGGCCGCACTGGTCGAGCCGGAAATTCCGCAGTAGCCGGCCACTTGGGGAAAGTCGGCTCGGGCACGCCAGAGGGCGTTGTACCGATACCTACTGGATGCGCTGCAGGGCGACCTGGCCGCTCTCGCCGGAGTTCGGGCTGCGATACTGGCCGCGCAGGTAGAGGCCGTCCGTACTGAGCAGCAAGACCGCCTGATAGGGGGCGCCATTGACGGTGTAGGAAAAACTGAACTGGTTGCCCTGCACCATGCCGGCACCGGTCACCGCACCGTGAATGCTGTTTCCCTGGAACACCACCTGCCCCCCTTGCTGCATGATCCGGTATTTTCCACCCTCGGCATCCTGCCAGATGCCCGTCACAGGCAGCGATACAGCCTGCTGCTGAGGTGCGTACTGCGTACCCGGGGCTACCGGCAGGGCTGTGTTCTGGTTCTCTTCCTCGGCGTTGTAGATGGCACCGAGCACGGCCAGTACGCCGACGCCCCAGGCCCATTTTTTCCAGTTGCCGGCCGCCGGTGGCGTCGGGGTGGGCGGAACGGGATTCGGGGGTGGCTTGGGTGCGGGGTCGATGCCAAGCGCCTTGCGCAGGGTGTCGATCAGCGTCGAGACATCGAATTCCCAGCGCTTGTCGGTCAGCTCGATGGCGTTGCGCCGGGCCAGGGGCTTGAGTTCTTCGGGGAGATCGTCGGCAGCAGGCATCGTCGCGCCCTCGACCAGAACAGGAATCACCCGCACGTCGCTGCGCTTGAGGGCGGTGGCGATCTCCAGCCGGGCGTAGTCACCCGGGTCGTCGAGCCGGCGCCGCCCCGCCTCATCGGCCATGGTCGACCAGCGCGGGCCGATGATGGCAAGGAGGATGCCGCATGACTCCAAGGCGTGCCCGATGGCTTCGACGAAATCAACGCCGGGCTCGATGGTCTCGACGTCGCGAAAAATCGGCACCTCGGCCATATGCTCGCGGAGATGGTCAGCCAGGCGCCCGGCGGCACTCTGGCTGTCCTGTCGGCGATAGCTGATGAAAATACCTTTCATGGCGCACCCCTCCTCGCTTTCAGGATAGCAAGCTTTGGAACCCGGCGCGATGCATGAATCATAGGCGGCCCATCGAGGCTGAACCACTTGGTCGGCCTCGATGGCAAACTCAGGCTCGGCGCCGAAATCCGGCCAGCATCTCCCATTGATGCACGCTCAGGCCGAGCAGGATCAACAGCGTGCCGATCCACAGGCGCAGGCCGATGGTTTCGCCATTGAGCCAGTTGCCGAGCAGCAGGGCGATGACCGGGGTGATCAGCGTGATCAAGGCCACTTTCGCGGTTTCCAGATGCTTGATCACGTAATAGTAGAGCGCAAAGCCAATCACCGAGCCGAAGATGCCGAGGTAGGCAATGGCCGCCCCGGCCCGTGGCGGCACGAGGGCTGGCAACTGGCCATCGCTGACCCACCAGACCAGCGTGAACAGGGGCAACGAAACAGCCAGCGAGCCCACGGTGGTCGCCAGCGGCGGGCTGTCATCGCCAATCTGCTTGAGCCAGACCATGCCTCCGGAGTAGATCGTGACCGCGCACAGTACGGCGAACAGCCCGGCCAGCGCATGTTCATGGCCCAGGCTTTCGCCGTGGATGAAGATGATCGCCAGACCGGCGGCGCCCAGCAGCATGCCGATCAGCCTGGGCGGGGTCAGCGAGCGTTCGCCAACAAACACCGCCCCCAGGATGGCAGCAGCCAGCGGCGACAATCCGAAGAGGACCGAAATCAACCCGGAATGCACATATCGCGCGCCCCAATAGGTCAACACCATGCCGCCGAACAGAGCCAGCCCGCCAACCAGGTAGGCGCGGCGCGCCCGGGCATGCAGCGGAAAGGGGATGCGCCACAGGGCGACGACCAGCCCGGCGACAACGACGCCAATCGCCATGCGGGCCAGTACGGCCAGGGCAAAGCCGATGCCTTGACTGCTCCACTGGATGGCCAGCGGGGTCGTGGACCAGATCAGGATGATGCCGAGATAGGCAAGGGGGACGGACATGCTGTTCTCCAGGTCAGTTCGGTTGGGGCGACGGGGGATGCAAGGCAGCCTGATACGGGCGGTCGATATGCAGGCGAACCTCGGCCAGCGAAGCGCAGTGAGCGATGAGGGGCATGGCAACTCCTTTCACGAGAGGTAAGACGACAGGAAACAAAAAGGCCGCGGTTTTCGATGCCGCGGCCTTGGGTGAAATCTGGATGAAATCGACGACTAATTCATCCCCGGCCCCGGACAAACGACAACGCGCCACGCACGCAGGATGCGGCGGCGTAGCGGCAGCGGGGAAAACAGGGAAATATGACGAGTCATGGCTTCATTTTGACGGCATATTGTGCAGTGCGTCAAGCAAGGCAAACGCTGCTGTGCCCAGGCCCCGGGTCGCACGATCACGAGGACAAAATTCGCCTGCGTCACGGCAAAAGCGATAACATTAGAATTTTCTAATTCACAGGAGCAGGCCATGAAAAAAATCCTCCCCATGACGCTGTTGCTCGCCGCGCTGCCCGTCTTCGCCCAGGATCTTGCCGCCCTGACTGCTGAAACGAAAAAGACGGTGCTGCCGGTGGTGCCCAAGGTGGTCAGCGCCATGCAGGACGCCGTAGCCGAGAAAGGTGTCGCCGGGGCGATTCCCGTCTGCAAGGAACAGGCGCCCGAGCTGATCAAGGCCAAGCGCCAGGAAACCGGTTGGGACATCCGTCGTGTCAGCCTCAAGACGCGCAATGCCGAGCGCGGCACGCCCGACCTATGGGAAGTCCGCCAGCTGGCCGATTTCAACATCCGCGCCGCCAACGGCGAGAAGATCGAGACGCTGGAGAAAAGCGAGGTCGTGACGATCGACGGCAAGCCGGTCTTCCGCTACATGAAGGCCCTGCCGGTCGGCGATGTCTGCCTGAAATGCCACGGCGCCCCCGAAAGCTTCGAGGCCGGCCTCAAGGCGAAACTGGCCGAAAGCTATCCGCACGACCAGGCCACGGGCTACAGCAAAGGCCAGATACGCGGCGCGCTGACGGTCAAGCGCCCGCTGTAAGCGGCCCGGCCGGGCCGGCGGCGGAACGTCATGGGCGAGCAATTGTCATAAATAGGTGACGCCCCGGCCACCGGCCCGTGCTACCTTGGGCGCGTCATTCCGTTTGACTGGAGGCCGCCCATGACCGCCCGCATCTTCATCAGCTACCGCACGGCAGACGGTGTCGACAAAGCTACTGCCCTGGCCCGCGACCTGGGAGAAATATTCGGCGACGCCGCCGTTTTTCTCGACAAGGATGACCTGCGCGGCGGCTCGGCCTGGCGCAAGGAGATACACCGCGCCCTCGATGCCAGGCCGGTCCTGCTCCTGCTGGTAACCCCACAGCTGATCTCGGCCGTAGACGACCAGGGCCTGCCGCGCATCGCCGATGACGACGACCCGGTGCGCCGCGAACTGCAGGGCGCACTGGAGGCGGGCGCCAGCATCATCCCCGTCCTGTGTGACGGCTTGGACGACACCCCCGATACCCGTCATCTGCCGCCCCCGTTCGACTGCATCGGTGAGCTGACCTGGCGGCGGCTACGCGCCTATGACTGGACCAGCGACATCGCACGCCTGGTGGACGACCTCAAGGCACTCGGCATACCGCCACTGAGCAGCAATGGCGAGAACCGCCGGCGTCGCGCCGACGATTTGCCGCCCAGCATGGAACACTACGCCCGGACCAAGCGTCGGGTTATCGGGTTGCTGATCGCAGGCCTGGCCAGCGTGATCGCACTGGGCGCCGGGTGGTGGCTACTACGCGATCAAGTTTCCGGCGACATCGCCGGGAAATGGCAGGCCCAGCTCTGGCAAGGCGAGCGGGTCACGCTGGTACTGAGCGAAAAGGACGGGAACGTAACGCTGGCCAGCGAACCGATCAGCATCGCCGAACGGCCGGACTGGGCCGACTACCGCCGTTCCTGGCAAGAACGGGAAAGCGGCGACCTGAACGCCATCCTGTACCGCGGCGCAGGCCGGCGCATCGACGCACCGGGCGTCGCCCCGGCACTGGACATCGCCCTGCAGGTGCTGGCCAGCCCGGAGGAGGGCGGTGCGGCAATCGACAGCGGCAACCTCAGCCTGCGCCTGAGCGCCGACGGCAGAACACTGGCCGGCCGCATCTGGCTCAATGGTGCGCAGGCCGACCAGCCTGCCGTACTGACGCGCCAGCGCCCGTAACGCAACTCATCTGGCCCCCATGCCGGCCAGATGATCGAACAAGGCGAGGGCGGCCGGGCTCAGTGCCGACAACGAACGGACGCAGAGCTGCAAATCGCGCGGCGCCCAGTCATCGGTAATCTCGACCGTGACGACCCGTTCGGTCGTTGCCGGCAGCACCGCCGAGCGCGGCACCATGCCGATGCCGACCCCGGCTGCCACCATGCGGCACACGGCATTGAAGCTGCGCACCTGGATACGCACGTCGAGCCGGCCACCGAGACGGGCGGCGTGGTTCATCATGAAGGTATGGATGGCGCTGCCGGCGTGCAGGCAGACGAAGGGTTCAGCCAGCACCCGGGCGAAAGCGACTGCCTGTTCTCCGGACAGTGGATGCGCAACCGGAACGATCAGCACCAGGCGGTCGCGCCGGTAGGGCCGGACTTCCAGCCCGGCCAGATTGCCTTCGGCAGCAACCACACCGATATCCACCTGCCTGGCCGCCACGGCCTGGATGATGGCCGGACTGGGCTGTTCCTCGAGGCTGATGCGCACCTGCGGGTGCTCGCGCAGGAAGCCGCCAAGGTCTTCCGGCAGGAAACAGTTGATGGCGTTGGTGTTGGCGAACATGGTGACCTGGCTATGCAGGCCGCTGGCGTAGGGAGCCAGGTCGGCATGCATCTGTTCGAGCTGGGCGAAGACCTGGCGGGCGTGGCGGAGCAGGGATTCACCGGCCGCGGTCGGCGTCAGGCCGCGCGGGTGGCGTTCGAAAAGCGCCATACCGAGCGCTGCTTCGAGCTGCGTGAGGCGATGGCTGGCAGAGGACGGCGCCAGGTGGATTCGCTCTGCCGCACGGGTCAAGCTGACGCTGTCGGCAATCGCTGCGACGAGCCGCAGGTCGGGAAGGTCATAGTGCATGGTTTCGTCTGGATCGAATGCTTGCTTGGGATAATACCAATTGCCAGCCGCGCCGACCGGGGTTTCAATCGCAGTTCGCCCACGCCATTCCGCACGCCTTGTCCAAGCAAGCCACCCCCTCTCCTGAAACGCACGACGATACACAGCGCATCACGCTGGCCCTGTGCCTGGCCGGGTTCTCGTGCTTTCTGCTGCTCTATGGCACGCAACCGCTGCTGCCGCAACTGAGCGAGGATTTCGGGATTTCGGCCGGCACGGTCAGCCTGAGCGTCACGGCCGGCACCGGCAGCATGGCGCTGTTGCTGATCCCGCTCAGCCTGGTCGCCGACCGCTGGGGACGCGAACGCCTGATGCGCATCGGCCTGTTCGGTGCCGCGGTCTGCGCACTGGCTTCGGCCTGGGCACCCGATTTTTCCCTGCTCGTACTGTCCCGGGCACTGCTCGGCGCCTGCATCGCCGGCGTTCCGGCCGCGGCCATGGCGCACCTGGGCGAAGAAGTACCGAGCTCGGCCCGAGCCCGCGTCATGGGGCTGTACATCGCCGCCAACGCGCTGGGCGGCATGGCCGGCCGGCTACTCTCTGCCGTGGTAACTGATTTTTCCGGATCATGGCAGATCGGCCTGGCCGCGCTGGGCGCAATCGGCCTGCTCGTTGCCGTCATCTTCTGGCGCTTGCTACCTCCGGCCCATCATTTCGAGGCACGCTCGCTGCAACCCGGCCTGCTCATCGCCGACATCCGCCGCATCTACGCCGATCCCGGCCTGCCCTGGCTGTTCACCACCGCATTCCTGAGCATGGGGGCCTTCGTCGGGCTCTACAACTACCTGCCCTTCCGGCTGGTGCAGCCGCCTTACAGCTTCGGGCCGACAGCCATTGGCGGCATTTTCCTGCTCTATGCGGTCGGCAGCTATTCCTCGGCCTGGGCCGGGCGCCAGGTTGTCCGCCATGGCCGGCAGCGCATCCTGCTCGGCATGGCCCTGCTGGCCGCGCTCGGTATCGTAGCGACACTGGCCGATGCACTGTGGCTGATCGTCGCCGGGCTGGGCATCTTCACCTTCGGTTTCTTCGCCGTACATTCGGTGGCCAGCGCCTGGGTCGGCCACCGTGCCGGACCGCGGCGCGGGCTCGTTTCGGCGCTCTACCTGTCGAGCTACTACCTGGGCGGCAGCCTGCTCGGCACGGCGGCCGGCTGGGCCTGGAGCCATGGCGGCTGGCCGGGGGTGATCGCCGCGCTGCTCGCCTGCGCCGGCCTGGTGATCGCCATCGCCCTGCGTCTGCGCTGCCTGGGCAAGGATTGAGCGGGCATGGACAAACCGAATTCCTGGGGCCTCGCCCTCGCCCTGATCGCCGCCTTCGGCTTCTCGCTGAAGGCCATCTTCATCAAGTTGGCCTATCCTTATGGCGTCGATGCCATCACGCTGCTCGCCCTGCGCATGGGCTTCGCGCTGCCGGTTTTCCTGTGGGTCGGCCTGGCCGGGCAGCGCAGCGGCGACAGCCTGACGCGCCAGGACTGGGGCAAGCTGTTCATGCTCGGCTGCCTGGGTTATTACGGCGCCAGCATCCTCGATTTCTGGGGGCTGGAATACATCTCGGCCGGGCTGGAACGGCTGATCCTGTTCACCTACCCGACGCTGACCATCCTGATCGGCGTGCTGTTCCAGGGCAAGCCCTTCACTCGCAAGGAAGGCATCGCCATCGTGCTGTGCTACACCGGCATCGGCATCGCCTTCCTGCACGACCTCAACTTCGGCGACACGCGCAGCGTGCTGATCGGCGGCGCGCTGGTCTTCGCCTCCAGCGTGTCGTATGCGCTTTACCTTTCCGGCAGCGCACCGATGATCGCCCGCCTCGGCGCCATGCGCTTCGCAGCGCTGGCCATGCTTTTCTCGTCGGCCGTGACGCTGGTGCACTTCATGGCCGCCCAGCCCTTCGCCGCCTTCATCCAGCCGCTACCGGTCTATGGCTGGAGCCTGGCGATGGCGCTGTTCGCCACGGTGATTCCGGTTTTTGCACTGTCGGCAGCCATCCGCCGGATCGGTGCCGGGCCGGCCTCCCTGTTCGGCATGGTCGGGCCGATCCTGACCATCGGCTTCGGCTGGTGGCTGCTCGGCGAACCGATCTCGCTCGAACAAAGCATCGGCGCCATTTTTGTCGTTATTGGGATATTGATCGTCAGCCGTAAGTAATTGCTTCGGTTAGAATCCGGAGCATGATCGGCATCCTTCTCATCACGCATGGCAGCTACGGCGAGGCGCTCGTCCAGAACGCCTGCCATGTGCTGAACAAGCGGCCGCAGCAACTCAATCAGCTTGGCCTGTCCGCCCAGGACGACCCGCTCGATCTTTTGCCGCTCGCCCGCCAGATGCTGCAACTGGTCGACAACGGCAAGGGCGTGCTGGTCATGACCGACATTTTCGGCGCCACGCCCGCCAACCTCGCTCTCAAATTGCTCGAACCCGGCCGTGTCGAAGGCCTGACCGGCGTCAACCTGCCCATGCTACTGCGCGCCCTGACCTACCGCGACAAGGGCATGGAAACCCTGCTCGTCCGCGCCCGCGATGGCGGCCGCGACGGCATTCTTAACATGTTGGACCACTAGACCATGCTGACCCAGGAAACCGAAATCATCAACAAGCTCGGCCTGCACGCCCGCGCTTCCGCCAAGCTGACCCAACTCGCCGGCAAGTACAAGTGCGAGGTGTGGATGGCCAAGGGCACCCGCCGCATCAACGCCAAGAGCATCATGGGCGTCATGATGCTGGCCGCCGGCAAGGGCTCCAAGGTCACGCTGGAAACCGCCGGGGCCGACGAGGCCGAGGCGATGGAGGCCTTGCTGGCCCTGATCGCCGATTACTTCGGCGAGGGGGAATAAACCCCATGAGCTTCACGCTACACGGCCTGGGGGTTTCCGGCGGCATCGCCATCGGGCGAGCCATGCTGATGTCGCATGCGACCCTCGAGGTGTCGCACCTGACCATCGCCCCACGCATGGTCGACAAGGAAATCGAGCGCTTCGACGCCGCCGTCAAGGCGGTCAAGGACGAACTGATCCTGATGAAGGAAAACACCGAGCACGCCCCGGCCGAGCTCAACGCCTTCATCGACATCCACACCATGTTCCTCGAAGACCCTGAACTGGCCGGGAAGCCGCGCGACATCATCCGCGAGCGGCGCTGCAACGCCGAATGGGCGCTGGTCCAGCAGATGGAGCACCTGGTCGACCAGTTCGAGCAGTTCGACGACCCCTACCTGCGCGAACGCAAGTTCGATGTCGTTCAGGTCGTCGAGCGCGTGGTCAAGGAACTGCTCGGCCACCCCGGCCGGGCAGCGCTGAAGAACGCCAAGAAGTCCAAGGAAGAAAGCCTGATCGTCGTCGCCCACGACCTGTCGCCGGCCGATACGATTGCCTTCAAGGAACACCGTTTCGCTTCCTTCATCACCGACGTCGGCGGCGCCACCTCGCACACCGCCATCCTTGCCCGCTCGATGGCGATCCCCGCCGTGCTCGGCCTGGAGAACGCCCGCGGCCTGATCCGCGACGGCGAACTGCTGATCGTCGATGGCCTGCGCGGCGTCGTCATCGTCAATCCCGACCAGCGCATCCTCGACGAATACCAGCTGCGCAAGGAGCAGATCGAGCTCGAGAAATCCAAGCTCAAGCACCTGAAGACGGCAAAATCGGAGACGATCGACGGCGTTGAAGTGCAGTTGTTCGCCAATATCGAACTGCCGGTCGACGTTCCGGAGGCGCTGCAATATGGCGCCGAAGGGATCGGCCTGTTCCGCACCGAATTCCTCTTTCTCGACCGCGGCGACATGCCGGACGAGCAGGAGCAATACGAAGCCTACAAGAAGGTGGTCAAGGGCATGGCCGGGCGGCCAGTGACCATCCGCACCTTCGACCTCGGCGCTGACAAGGACCTGAACCCGAACGCCAACGCTGGCGACCGCGTCAAGACCAACCCGGCCCTCGGCCGCCGCGCCATTCGCCTGTCGCTGGCCGAACCGCGCATGTTCCAGACCCAGCTGCGGGCCATCCTGCGCGCCTCCAGGCATGGCCCGATCAAGCTGCTGATCCCGATGCTGGCCCACGCCCACGAGATCGACCAGACGCTGGCCGCCCTGGAGCAGGCCAAGTCCAGCCTGCGCGGCGAAAAGATTGCCTTCGACGAGAACATCGAGGTCGGCGGCATGATCGAGATTCCGGCCGCTGCGCTGGCCGTCGGCCTCTTCCTGCGCCGCCTCGATTTCCTGTCCATCGGCACCAACGACCTGATCCAATACACGCTGGCCATCGATCGTACCGACGAGCAAGTCGCGGCGCTCTACGACCCGCTGCACCCGGCCGTACTGATGCTGATCGCCCACACGCTGGCCAGCGCCGAGAAGGTCGGCGTGCCGGTTTCGGTGTGCGGCGAAATGGCCGGCGATCCCGAATTGACCCGCCTGCTGCTCGGCATGGGCCTGCGCATTTTCTCGATGCATCCGGCGCAAATTCTCAAGGTCAAGCAGAAGGTGCTGAAGTCGGAAGTCAATGAACTGGCCCCCAATGTGCGCAAGATCCTGCGCCTCGACGAACCGGCCAAGCTGCGCGAAGCGCTGGAAAAACTGAACAGCTGAGAGACCATCATGCGTCGCCAATTCCTGCAGGCCGGCCTGGCCTTCCTGCTCGCTACCGTCGGCGGCCTTGCCGTCGCCCAGGAAAAACGCCCCTTCGTGCTCGGCGTGGCACCCCATACCAGCGCCCGGGTCATCCTGGAGATGTACCAGCCGCTGCGCCGCCAGCTCGAGGCCGCCTTGAAGCAGCCAGTCGAGGTACAGACCGCCCCTGACTTCTCGGAATTCGCCCGCCGCGCGCTGCACCAGGAATACGACATCGCCATCACCACCGGCCACCAGGCCCGCCTGTATCAGGTCGATGCCGCCTACCTGCCCGTGCTGACCTACAAGGCCGATTTCAAGGCTGTCGCCCTGGTGGACAAGAACGGCCCGATCCGGACGCCGGCCGACCTCAAGGGACGCAATGTCCTCGGCCTGTCACCGACCTCGCTGGTCACCCTGTGGGGCCAACAGTGGATGAAAAAGCAGAACCTCGCAGACCTACCCATCCGCTACGTCTCGGCCGCCGACAGCGTCAGTCGCCAGGTGCTGGCTGGCGAGGCCGCCGCTGCCTTCACCTCGCTGGCCAATTTCCAGAAGCTGCCGGCCGACCAGCAGATCCGCCTGCGCATCCTGGCCGAGAGCGAGCCGATGGCCGGCCGCGTGTACATGCTGAACAGCCGCTGGAGCAAGGAGCGCAAGGCTATCGACAAAGCCCTGTGGTCGTTTGCCAGCAGCGAGGAAGGCAAGGCCTATTTCGCCCAGAACAAGCTCGATGGCTACCGTGCGCTGAAGCCGCGCGAACTGGAAGCGATGGATCCCTACGTCGCTGAAATGAGGCAGGTGCTGACCGGCAAATGAAACTCTCGTCGCCGCTGCGTTCGGTACGCAGCCAGCTGCTGATCGTTGCCATCGCCATCGAGGCGGTGATGCTGACCCTGCTCGTAGCGAACAGCCTGCGCCTGCTGACCACGCACATGGGGCAACAGGCGCAGCAGCACGTCGAGGAAATTGCCCCCGTGCTCATTGCCGCCATCGTCGCCCCATTGGCCCAGCGCGACGATGCGACAGTGCAGGCCGTGCTCGACGAGAGCACCAAGGTCGGCGGCATCGATTACGTCGCCGTCGCCAACAACGATGGCCGACTGGTAGCCAACAGCGGCTGGCCGGCCGGCACACCACTGCCCCCGGCCGATCCGAAGCTTGACCTGTTCCATAGCGAGAAAAGCAAACCGCGCTACGACGTGGTCGTACCGATCGAGGTTTATGGCCAGAAAATGGGCTCGCTACACATCGGTATCGACCTGTCGCAGATTCGTACCGCCCACAATCAGCTCTTCTCCCAGGGCATCGGCATTGCACTGCTCGAAATGCTCTTCTCGGCGGGCCTGATGGCCTTGCTCGGCTATTTCCTGACCCGCCACCTGAGCGACCTGACGCGGGCCAGCGAGGCCGTGGCCGCCGGCAACCTGACGCCACCCCCGGTGCCGGAAGGCGACGATGACGTCGGGCGCCTCGGCGCCGCCTTCAATGCCATGTCCCGCGCCGTTACGGAACGCATCCAGGAACTGACCGCCGCCCGCGACGAACAGGCCCGCCTGGCCGAGAGCGCCCGGCAGGCGGCACAGGCCAAGACCTCCTTCCTGGCCATCATGAGCCACGAAATCCGTACGCCGATGAACGGCATTCTGGGCATGACCGAACTGACCCTGAAGACGGACCTCACCGAAGAACAACGGGAATACCTGACCTGGGTGAAGTCCTCGAGCGACAACCTGATGCGGGTGCTCAACGACATCCTCGATTTTTCCAAGATCAATTCCGGCCAGCTAACCCTGGAAAAAACACCGCTTCACCTCGGCGGCGTCCTCGACGATGTGATCAGCCTGTACACCGTCGTCGCCCGCAACAAGGGCCTGCGCCTTTACTGGGCAGCCGAAAGCGAGATCCCCGAAGCACTGATCGGCGACCCGTTCCGCATCCAGCAGGTTCTGAACAATCTCGTTTCCAACGCCATCAAGTTCACCGACGAAGGCGAAGTCGTCATCCGCGTGCGCTGCGTGCAGGACAGCGAAGACCCGACGCATTGGCAGGTGCGGATCGCTGTCGCCGACACCGGCATCGGTATTCCGCCCGAAAAGCAGAAAACGATATTCGACGCTTTCGCCCAGGCCGAGAGCTCGACAACACGCAAGTACGGCGGCACCGGCCTCGGCCTGTCCATCGTCGACCGGCTGATCCACTTGATGGGCGGCAGTATCCGCATCGACAGCGCCCCCGGGCAAGGCACCTGCTTCCACGTCGAGCTGCGCCTGGAACACACCCGGATCGCCGCCTGCGAAGCGCCCAGGCTGGACCAGGCAAACGCCAGCTCGACGCTCGACGGCAAGCAAATCCTTCTCGTCGAGGACACCCCGGTCAACCAGAAAATCGCCGAAAAACTGCTCACTCGCTATGGCTGCGTCGTCACCATTGCAGCCAATGGCCGCGAGGCCCTGGACGCTGTCGAATTCCAGGCGTTCGACCTGATCCTGATGGACATGCAAATGCCGGAAATGGACGGTCTCGAGGCTACCCGCCATCTGCGCCAGCGGGAAAAGGAAGGCCAACTGCCACATACCCCCATCGTCGCCATGACCGCCAACGCCATGCTCGACGACCGCGACCAGTGCATGGCCGCAGGCATGGATGACTTCATTGCCAAGCCGTTCCGGGCCGATGAAGTCATCGCCACCATCGCCCGACACCTGGGGCCTGCCGACTAGCTTCCGCGGGGTAGTAAAGCCCCCTAGCGAATCGGCAATCCGCCGTTCAGGGCTGCAGTCAGCGTGTGGGGAGGATTGGCCATGCCGGCCCGATTTTTCAGATCGGCCAGCACCTGATCAGCACTGGTGCGCGAAGCGAGAAAACGCTCGCGCCGGTCGCGTTCTTCGATCAAGGCCAGCGCCTGCTGGCGCCACACCACCATTTTCGGCTCATGATCGTGGTGCAGGTGATGTTTCCGGTGCATCGTGAACCAGCGATGCGCTTCCGCTTGATCAGCCTTGACTCCCTGACCGGTCTGATACATCAGGCCGATCTGAAATTGCGACACCTTGTCACCCTGTTCGGCCGCCTGCCGATACCAGTGCATGGCCTTGGCGTAATCGAGCGGAACACCATCGCCGTAGTGGTGGATCACCGCCAGATTGTAGGCAGCATCGACATTGCCCTTGGCCGCCCACTCCTGCCAGATGACCAGCGCATGCGAGGTTTCGCCCCCCTTGTGCGCCATGGCGGCAGCACGCAGCGCATCGTCGGGAGAGGCCGACGCAACATAACTGGCGAGCGACAGGAAGAGGGACAGGCTAAGGCCGGATAGCAATCTGAACATGCGACGGATCTCCAAAAAGGCTGCCGAATCCTATGGCTTGCCTGACTACTTTGGAACTAGACAAATTGCCGCGCGACAATTTGTCGCATTCCAAAACGCATAGATACCCCGGAAAATTAGTCCCCGCTTAAATACCAATAAATCAGGGAGAGCTTCATGGGGTATGCCGTTCGACCGCTGACCGCGGCCATCGCTGTCGCCTTTTCGACCATTGCCTGGCAACAGGCACTGGCGCAAACGACACTCAACGAGGTCGTCGTCAATGCCAGCAAGATCCGCGATGCGGCCACGCCGCAGCAAATTGGCTCGGCCGAGATCGCTGCCCAGCACGCCATCACCCGGGACACCGCGGCCTTGCTGCGCGACGTGCCGGGCGTCAGCCTGTATGGTGCCGGCGGCATCTCGAGCCTGCCGGCCATCCACGGCCTGGCCGATGACCGCCTGCGCATCACGGTGGATGGCATGGACCTCATCGGTTCCTGCCCGAACCACATGAACCCGCCGCTCTCCTATCTGGATCCGACCAATGTGGCCAAGATCAAGGTCTTTGCCGGCATTGCGCCGGTCAGCGTCGGTGGCGACAGCATCGGCGGCGCCATCGTCGCCGAAACCGCCCCGCCGCAATTCGCCGCCCCCGGCCAGGGAACGCTGGCCAAGGGCGAGATCGGTGCCTTCGCCCGTAGCAACAACAACGCCGTCGGCGGCAACCTGGCCGCCACGCTGGCTACCGAGAACATCAGCGTCAGCTACACCGGCGCGCTGGCCAAGGCCGACAACTACAAGGCTGGCGGCAACTTCAAGCAAACCACGGCCACCGGCCGAATCGGCCATACGATTGGCCTCGACGAAGTCGGCTCGACTGCCTACGACAGCCGCACCCACACCCTCGGCTTTGCCGTGCGTGGCGGCAACCATCTGCTCGAAGCCAAGCTGGGTTACCAGGATGTTCCCTACCAGCTCTACCCGAACCAGCGCATGGACATGCTCGACAACGAGCAGACCCGCTTCAACCTGCGCTATCTCGGCCAGTTCGACTGGGGCCTGTTCGAGGCCCGGGCCTACCATGAGCGCGTCGACCATTTCATGGATTTCGGTGCCGACAAGCGGATGTGGTACGGCACGGCTTCCGGTGGCTCAACCGCGGTTAACGGCTCGCCCTGCTCGCCGATCAGCAGCACCTGCGCCTATGGCATGCCGATGTACACCGCCAGCCGGACGACCGGCGTCAACCTGAAAGCGGATATCGAACTGGGCCAGGGCGACCTGCTGCGCGTCGGAGCCATCTACCAGCATTACACCCTGAA
>JACCDS010320981.1_pt1 | contig 31603 bp, 19 predicted proteins | sample 7446441 | NCBI WGS metagenome assembly JACCDS01 (sample SAMN15323445, study PRJNA562643) | freshwater metagenome | isolation source: river surface water | place: USA:Blue River Watershed | collected 2017-08-17
CTGTAATCCGGCGCCCAGCGTACGGCTGTATTTCCCCAGCCGCTCGACCACCCAGTTTTCGCTCTGAGGGACAATCTTGATGGAAAATTTGAGCGTCACAATGACCAGTGCCGCAAATACCAGATACACGACCGTCGAGAAATCCACGCGTTCCCCTTGAAGTTGGTATGCCGGGTGCCGGCCAAACGGCCGGATACGTCGCTGCCAAAGACCCCTGGCGCTGCTTCGTTATCTGCTTTATACCCAATACCCTTTGCCCAGGCAAATTTGAACCGTTTTCAACGGCAAAGCAAGCGAGCAGGGCGCCGCGCTATCATGAACGACCAGCCCTCAGAACATGCCGTGCCTGCGGCATCTTTCTTCATGAAATCACCTCAACGAATCCCGCACTGCAGCCATTGGGGCGCGTATACGCTACTGGTCGATGAAGGCCGTATCGTGGGCGTGGAGCCGTTCGCCGGCGACCCCAACCCGTCATCCATCATCCAATCGGTATCTGCATGGGGCGAGCCCTACCGGCGGGTGCTGCAGCCGATGGCGCGCAGCGCCTGGCTGGCCGCTGCCCGCGCCGGGCGACCCACATCGGCAGCAGAGCGTGCCGGCCGGGGCCATGAAGCATTCGTGCCGATCAGCTGGGACGAAGCGCTCACGCTGGTCTCCGGCGAGATCCGGCGCGTGATCGATGCGCAGGGCAACCGCTCGGTCTTTGCGGGCTCGTACGGCTGGACCAGTTGCGGCCGCTTTCATCATGCGCCCACGCTCCTGCGCCGGATGATGAACCTGGTCGGCGGCTATACCGGCCATGTCGACACGTATTCGATCGCGGCCGGCCCGGTGATCTTGCGGCATGTGCTGGGCAGCGCAGATGCCTGCCAGGGCCTGCAGACATCGCTGGCGAGCGTGGCCCGCCATACCGAAACGCTGGTCGTGTTCGGCGCGATGTCGCCGCGCACCGCGCAGAACGAGTCTGGCGGGCTGGCGCGCCACCTGCTCGAAGACTATTTGCGCGCGATCCGCGCGCGCGGCACGCGCGTGATCCATGTCTCGCCGCAGCGCGACGACCTGCCCGACTGGATGGACGCCGAATGGTGGCCGATCAAACCAGGCACCGATACGGCGCTAATGCTCGCGCTGGCCGGCGAGATCGTTGCGCGCGGCCGGCATGCCGCCGATTTCCTGCGCACGCATTGCAGCGGCAGCGAGACCTTGCTGCGCCATCTTGCTGGCGACGATGACGGCGTCGTCAAGGACGCGGCATGGGCGGCGCGGATCACTGGCATCGCCGCGGAGCGCATCCGCGCGCTCGCTGAGGTCTTGCCCGGCACCCGCAGCATGCTCGCAGTGAGCTGGAGCCTGCAGCGGGCGCGGCACGGCGAGCAGCCGTTCTGGGCGGCACTGGGCCTGGCCGCCGTGATCGGACAGATTGGCTTGCCTGGCGGCGGCGTCGGCTATGGCTACGGCTCACTCGGCGGCGTGGGTATAGCAGCTAATACCGGACGCTCGCCGGCGATATCGCAGCTATCGAATGAGCTCGACAGCTTTATCCCGGTCGCGCGCATTACCGAGATGCTGGAAAGCCCCGGCGGTACGTTCACCTACGAAGGCATCGAGCGCCGCTTTCCGGACACGCGTCTGGTCTACTGGGCCGGCGGCAATCCCTTCCACCATCATCAGGACCTGCGACGGCTCGAGCGCGCGTGGCGCACGCAGCCCGAGACCGTGATCGTGCAGGAACCGATGTGGACGGCGACCGCGCTGCGTGCTGACATCGTCTTGCCGGCGACGACTTCCATCGAAAGAAATGACCTCGCTGGCAACCGCCGCAGCGACATGATTGTCGCGATGAAGCGCGCGATCGCACCGCTCGGCGAGGCCCGTTCGGACTTCGATATCTTTTCCGGGCTGGCCGCCAGACTCGGCGTGGCAGACGCTTTCACCGAAGGGCGCGATGAAATGGCCTGGCTGCGGCACCTGTATGCGCTGACGCGCGCCGATACGGCCGAGCGCTTCGGCGTGCGCTTGCCATCGTTCGATGCGTTCTGGGAGGCCGGCGCTGTCGAGGTGCCGACGCTGACAGAGCCGGTGTACCTGGCCGAGTATCGTGCCAATCCGGCGGCTCGGCCGCTGGCGACCGAGAGCGGCCGGATCGAACTGGCCAGCGCGCGGCTGGCGCGCTGGGCCTATGACGATTGCCCGGCCCATCCGAGCTGGCTGCCTTCAGAGGAGGAACTCACCGATACTGCGCGGGCGAACGGCTGGCTGCACCTGCTGTCGCCGCAGCCCGAAGGGCGCCTGCATAGCCAGTTGATCCACGCCGGCCCGAGCGGCGCTCGCATGCCGGACGGCCGCGAGCGGCTGCGCATGCATGTGGACGATGCAGCGCAGCGCGGGCTGCGCGACGGCGCGCTGGCCAGGGTATTTAATGACCGGGGCGCGTGCATTGCGGTGGTCGAATGCAGCGACGCGATCATGCCGGGCGTGGTCGCGCTGCCGACCGGGTCGTGGTACACGCCGGCAGAGCGCGATGGCAGTCCTGAGCTTTCGGGCAATGCGAATACGCTCACGCTGGACGTGCGCACGTCGCGGCTCGGGCAAGGGTGCGCAGCCCACTCGTGCCTGGTGAAGATCGAGCCCTGGACCGATGACGGACGCGCGCCCGCAAGCGTGTTCGACGAACGCCTTGCCGCCCTCACCGCGCCGCGAGCCTGGGCTTCGTGAGACCGGAGGCTTGGGGACCTGACGGTGCGGACGTGCCTTTCAGGGGCTTTTGAAGACTGCGTCGGCATCCGAGAACCGCTCTGCGATGGCCTGTAGCTCGTCTTCGATCGCAAAGAAAGCATCGACGATGTCAGGGTCGAAGTGTTGCCCGCGGCCCGCAGCGATCGCGGCGGCGGCTTCGGAATGCGGCAACGCCGGCTTGTAGACGCGCCGGCTGATCAATGCGTCATAGACATCGGCCACGGCCATCAGGCGTGCCGATAGCGGTATGGCGTCACCGCGCAACTGTTCGGGATAGCCTTCGCCATTCCATTTTTCATGGTGCGACTGCGCGATCTCTTTGGCCAGCGTCAGGAACTCGACATGCAAGCCCAGTTCCTGCTCGGCATGTTCGATGGCTTCCCTGCCAAGCGCGGCGTGGGTCTTCATGATCTCGAACTCTTCCGGCGTCAGGCGCCCGGGCTTGAGCAGAATATTGTCGGGAATGCCCACCTTGCCGATATCGTGCAACGGTGCCGATTTAAACAGCAGATCGATATAGCGCGGCGTCAGCAGCTCGGCATAGCGAGGCAGGCCGCGCAAGTGCTCGGCCAAAGCCTTCACGTAGAACTGCGTGCGACGGATATGGTTGCCGGTCTCGGAGTCTCGGGTCTCGGCCAGTGAGGCCATCGCAAAGATAGTCACGTCTTGCGTCTCAAGGATCTCGCGCGTGCGCTGGTCCACCTGGTGGGCGAGCAGCGCGCTCTGGTCGCGCAGGAACTCAGCCTGTGACTTCAGCGCGAGATGGGTCTTGACCCGCGCCAGCAGCACGGGCGGATTGAAGGGCTTGGTCACGAAATCGACCGCGCCGGCCTCGAGGCCTTTTCGTTCCGCCTCAGGGTCGCTCAGTGCTGTCAGGAAGATGATGGGAATGTTGCGCGTCTGCGGCGATGCCTGCAGCTGGCGGCAGACCTCGTAGCCGTCCATCTCCGGCATCATGATGTCGAGCAGGATGAGATCGGGCAGCGGCTGGCGCGCGGCGATCTGCAGCCCGCGCGCGCCGCCATTGGCGACTTTGACATGGTAGGTGCCGCCGAGCAGCTCGTTGAGCACCGAGAGATTGTCGGGCGTGTCGTCGACGGCCAGGATGACGGGTCTCGACGACCTTTGCGGCAATATTTGCGCCGAAGTTTGCGACGATGTCAGCGATGGTTTATCGAAGGATGAACTCATTCCAGTGTGTCCTCAGCAGAGGTCGTTACCGACCCCATGACCGTCAAGGCAAGGTCAAAATCAAAATCGTGCACGGCCTGCCAGACCTTCTCAAAGCGATCGGCCAGTGCCGCCTGAATCAATGGCCGGTGCTCTTCAAAGAGGCGCAAGACTGCGGCGTCGCCCTCGTGCAACAGCGCCGTCAGGCGCTCGCACAACGATTGCCATGCCGCGAGATCAGCATCGGCCAGCGGCGCAGGCGCCGGTGCAGCGGCCAGGCGCTCGCGCAATGCACTCACCAGCGGTGCCATCGCTTGCTGCACGTCGTGCAGCAGGGCCTGCACTTGCATGCCGGATGCCTGCTCGTGCAGCGCCGTCTCTAATGCACGCGCTGCGTGCGTGACCGCAGTGGCGCCGATCTGGGCGGCCACGCCCTTCAAGGTATGGGCCAGCCGTTCAGCATTAACCAGATCGCCCGACGCGAGCGCCTCGCTGATGCGTGCCGCCGCGTCGCCGTGGTCTTCAGAAAACCGGATCAGCAGGCGACGATACAGCGAGATACGGTGACCGCTCCGACTAAAGCCGAGCGCAGCATCCAGACCATTGATGCCCTGCCCCGGCAGATGCATAGGCGTGCCGGCGTCCCCAGGCAGGGACGCCGCATCAGCGGACGCGGGCCGCACGACCCGCTCGCCCGGCGCGATCCATTGCAACAGCTTGGCCACCAGCAGATCGGGATCGATAGGCTTGGGGATATGGTCGTTCATGCCGGCATTCAGGCAACGTTCACGGTCGCCCGCCATCGCATTCGCCGTCATGGCGACCACAGGCAAGGTGTCCAGCCCCGGCAAGGCGCGAATGGCCCGTGTGGCCGCGAGGCCATCCATCACGGGCAACTGCATGTCCATCAGCACGAGGTCATAGTCCGCGGCCTGCACCATCTCGACCGCCGCACGGCCATCGTTGGCGACGTCCACGTCCAGTTCTGCTTCCGCCAAAAAAGCCAGCGCCACCTCCTGGTTCAATGCGTTGTCTTCGACTAGCAGCACGCGCGCGCCGGCGATGCTGCTGATGTCCACTTCGGTCTCGGATTTGCGCTGCGCGACGTTTTCCGGGGTGTCGCGCATCGCGGCCAGAACGGCGTCGAACAGGGTCGATCCCGTCACCGGCTTTTGCAGCACGCGTGCCGCCCCCAGCGAGCGCGCCTGCTGCGCGACATCGGTGGCTTCCAGTCCCGATACCACGATGAACGGCGGCACCTGTGTCAGGCCCAGGGAGGGCAAGCGGCGCGCCACGTCGTCGCCATTCATGCCCGGCATCTGCCAGTCAAGGATGATCAGCGCATACGGCTCGCCCTGCCTCTCGGCCTCTGTCAGTGCAGCGAGTGCGCCGGCGCCGGAGTCGACCACCGTGGCCTCAAAGGTCATGCGCCGCAACTGGGCCTGGGTGAGCGTACCGGCAAGCGCGTTGTCGTCCACCACCAGCACTTTCAAATGGCGCAGGTCCATGTTCAACGGCAAGCGGCGCAGTTCGGCGGCCACCACTTTCATCTGTACCGTGAACCAGAAGGTGCTGCCGACGCCGGGCTCGCTGTCGACACCGATCTCCCCGCCCATCATCTGGGTCAGCTGCCTGGCGATCACCAGTCCTAATCCGGTGCCGCCGTAGCGGCGCGATATCGAGCTATCGGCCTGCACAAAACTCTGGAACAGCTTGCCGCGTTGCGCTTCGGTCAGGCCGATGCCGGTGTCCTCAACCTCGAAGCGCAGTTCGACATCGTCGCCATCGCGCCGGCCCACGCGCGCGCGGATGATCACTTCGCCGGCTTCCGTGAATTTGACCGCATTGCTGCCCAGGTTCAGGAGAATTTGCCCGAGGCGAAGCTCGTCGCCGAACAAGCGGCTCGGCACATCGGGCGCAATGTCGAGCAGCAGTTCCAGGTTCTTCCTGCCGACCGCCTCGGCCAGCTGGCTGGACAAAGTGTCCAGCAGGCCGTCGAGGTCGAAGTCCTGCGGTTCAATCACCAGCCGGCCGGCCTCGATCTTGGACAGATCAAGGATGTCGTTAATGATGCCGAGCAGCAGGCGCGCCGAGCGCATCACCTTTTGCAAGTAATCGGTCTGGGTCGGCGTCAGCTTGGTCTTTAATGTCAGGTGGGTCATGCCGATGATGGCGTTCATCGGTGTACGAATTTCATGGCTCATGGTGGCCAGGAAGTCGCCTTTGGCACGGGAGGCTTCTTCCGCCTCAAGGGCCCGCTGCTCCAGCTGCTGGTTCAGCAGGCGGATTTCCCTGGCACGCTCCTCGACCAGATCTTCCAGGTGATCCTGATAGCGAGCGAGCGCATCTTCGCTGCGGTGCCGCTCGATGGCCAGCGCCGCCAGGTTGGCCGCTTCCATGATCAGCGCGAAGTCTTCTTCATCGGGCACGCTCGGCGTCCGACGGTAGATCGCAAACGTGCCCAATACGGCGTGACGGGAATCAAAAATAGGCTGCGACCAGCACGAGCGCAGACCGGCACGCACGACCTCGTCACGATACCTTTCCCAAAGCGGATTGGTCTGCACATCGGCCACGATCACACGCTCGCGCCGGAACACCGCCGTGCCGCAGGAGCCCGTACCCTCGTCGATCTTAAGTCCTTCCACTGCACGGTTGTAATCGTCCGGCAAGCTGGGCGCGCTGCCCACGCTCAGCGTGCCGGTATGCTCGTCGAACAAAAGAATGGAGCACAGCGCGCCGGGCGAGATGTTCTCGATACCGACCACGATTGCGTTGAGAACCCGATCCAGCTTTGCGCCTTCGACCAGCAACTGCAGCACCGCATTTCGATTGTGCTGCAGCTGCTCGATCCGCATGCGCGCCGTGATGTCGATGGCGTTGACCAGCGCGAAGTCGAGGTCGCCGTCACGGAAATGGCTGAGGCCGATCTCGAGCGCGACGGCGCTGCCGTCCTTACGCCGACCCGAGAGAGCGCGGCCCTCGCCCATGCGGCGATTGGCCGGGGCCTTGAAATACTGCTGCATCCAGTTGGCATGACCGTGCTGCACATCGGGCGGCAGCAGCACCTGGACAGGCTGTCCTTCGAGCTCTCCCGGCAGATATCCGAACATCTTCTCTGCCTCGGGATTCACCATCACGACTTTGCCGTTGATGTCGACGACCAACAGTCCATTGGAGTTGGCATCGAAGACGATCCGCAAATTGCGCTGTGCCTGCAGGCGTTCGCGGTTCAGGCGCGACTCTTCCTCGGCCAGTCGTGCGGATTGCCACGCCGCCCGGCGCGACACACTGACACGGGCTAGCTGAAATGCCACAACGCCAAACAACAGCAACAACAGGCCCGCACCGGAGACCACCGGCAGCCAGGCCTGCAGCTTCAAGCCTCTCAGCGTCTCGGCCGGCAAGCGGCTGACGATCTTCCAGACCTCGCGGGTATGCAGCCGCCCCGGATAGGCCCGCGCCAGATCGACGGTGGACCAGGTCCAGACGCCGTCCGTGTCCTCGAATTGTCCCTGCATTTGCGCGTTGATCGCCGCCCAGACTTGCGGATGCCGGTCGCCAAAGGTGCCTGAGTTACCCAACAAGTGTCCCCATTCATCCTGCTTGTTCGGACTTTGCAGCCACTGGCCTTGCGCATTGAGCAGCATCAGCCGGTCCTGGAGCGGGCCAGCGCTGTTGGCCATTGCGGCCAGTGCATCGCTGGCGGCGACATTGATCATCAGGAAACCGCGAGCCTCGCCCTTGGTACCGGTGATACAGCGCGCCAGCCGGAACGTAGGCAGCGGCGGATCGACCACCCTTCCCCTATCAACAAACAAATCCAGCGGCGACACATAGGTGAGGTTCGGCGGGCACTCGATCGCATCGCGGAAAAAATACCTGTCACTGATATTGGCCAGGTTTGCCCGCACCAGCGGCTGGGACTGCCAGGGGCTCCAGTCGACCCTGGCCCGCTCCTGTCCGGAGGCGTCAACCCAACGGACGGCGTTATAGACAGGATTGCGCTCGATCAGGCTGGAAAAATTTTGCAGCATCGACCTGACATCGACCGGCTCAGCCGCCTCGTATACCCGCTTCACCGATACTTCATTGACCAGGCTTTGCAGGTGCCGCAGCGGAATGTCCAGTTCGTCGTCGAGTCGCTGGCTGGCCAACGAGACGAACTCTGTCTCCCGGTTTAGCAGGGGCTGGACAGCGGTTTGAAAATGCGACAGCCCCAGCAATACGGTGCCGACCAGAACCATCGAACTTACTGGTATGAAAAACAAAGAGAATTGCTTGACAACTTCGCGTCTGTCCTGAGGCGACAGGCGAGACCGGCCGCCGAGCGGGAGCATCTGGGTGCCTTCATTCTCCGGGGGCGGATCACTGCGATACAAATGCATGGGCCTCGGCCTGTCGGGAAAAATAATATAAAAATTGAATGTTTTTTCTGGCAGCGACCTCGTTGCCAATACCCACAGCATAAATCCTATACCCAAGCGGCACATGCGACGGAAAAAAGGCAACTGTGATGCCTTGCTGGCGGCCGGTCATCGTGGTGCAGGCAACGGCGACTTGAACCGGACTTGCGGGCGGCAGCGGATCTACGCTGGCTGGCCGCCGGCGACGCGCCATGCGCAGGACAGGTTGGCGTGAATGAAGCGGTCGAAATCCTGCGGCGGGATCGGCCGGGAAAACAAATAGCCTTGCCCGAAATCGCAGCCCAGCTGCGTCAGTCAATTGCACTGCTCCCGGGTTTCGATACCTTCTGCGATGACCTTCAGGCCGAGCTGATGCGCCATCACGATAATGGTCTTCGCAATGGTACGGCTATTGTCATTCGGCTCGGTGGCGCGCACGAACGAATGGTCGATCTTTAAATAATCGACATCGAATTTTTTTAAGTACGCCATTGACGAATAGCCGGTCCCAAAGTCATCGATGGCGACCTGTATGCCGGCACCGCGCATTTTCAGCAGATACAACTCAGTCACGGGCGAGATGTTGAACAACACACCTTCGGTGATCTCCACGGAAATGCTGTCAGGCGCCATGCCCTCTTCTTGCAGATAGCGACCCCAATCGATCACTTTCTGGCGTTGCATGAACTGCAACGGCGATGCATTGATGCTGATCTGAAACGGCGCCTGTGTTTGTTCGACCCAGCGCTTGCACCAGACGAGCGACTGCATGAAGACCCAATGGCCGATCTCATGGATCAGGCCGCTTTCTTCTGCCAGCGGAATGAATTCCGCTGGCAATAACAAGCCTCGTTCCGGATGCTGCCAGCGCAACAGCGCCTCTGCCTTCGTGACCCGGCCGGTGCCCAGGTCCACAATGGGCTGAAAAACCAGCCGCAACTCGCTGCGCGACAGCGCGCTGCGCAGTTCTCCCATCAGGGTGATGCGCTTCCATGCCTGCTCGTGCATGGAATGGGTAAAAAAATGGAACTGATTGCGCCCACTATGTTTGGCGACATACATGGCCTGGTCGGCGTTCTGCACCAGGCGCTCTGGGTCGGCGCCATCGTCCGGATAAAGGGTGATGCCGATGCTGCCGGAAATGTGCACATGCGCCTCACCAATGTCGAACGGACGGCACAGCTCGCCGAGGATTTTTTGCGCGACGTCTTCGATAGGGGCCGACCCCTCAAGGTCACTCAGAATCACCGTGAACTCATCGCCGCCCAGGCGAGCCACGGTATCGGCGGCACGTACGCACCCGCAAATGCGATCGGCGCACTGGCGCAATAAGGTGTCGCCCGCGTCATGACCGGGCAAATCGTTGACTTTCTTGAATCGATCGAGGTCGAGAAACAGCAGTGCGAAGCGCTTGCCGCTGCGCTGGCTGCTCTGGACTTCTTTTTCAAGCCGGTCGCGGAAAAGATGACGGTTAGGCAGCCGGGTCACGGAATCGAAATTCGCCCGTCGTAAGGTCTCTTGTCCAGTGGAGATATCGATGGTCGTGCCCACCATGCGGATGGCCCGCCCATCTTTATCTCGTTGCACCACTGCGCCGCGGGACAAGATCCACTTCCAGCTGCCATCTCTGCAGCGCACCCGGTATTCCGCCGAAAAAAAAGGAAGGCGCCCTTTCAGGCAAGCCATTGCCTTGGCTTTCAGCCGCTCCTGATCCTCTTCATGCGTGATCGCATACCAGTCGTCGAGCGTATTGCCGATCTCATGGTCGCGATATCCGAGCATGGAGCGACCACGTTCAGAAAACAGAAATCGGTTCTCGGGGATATACCAATCCCACACACCGTCGCCAGCCGCCTCGAGCGCGAGATGAAAGCATTCTTCGCTGAACTGCAGTGCCTTGTAGGCCTTCACTTCCCGGGTGACGTCATGGCCGCAGGCGAGAATGCCTGCCACGGTGCCGTCGGTCGCAAACACGGGCTGACAGATGAAATCGACGTAAGCGTCGACCCATGATCCATTGGGCGAGCGCTGTAGTCTCAACAAGTAAGCTTTGCCTGCGGAAGGGCGACCACGGGTATAGACCTCATCCATCAGGCGAACCAGTTCACTGTTGGCAGCCTCGGGCAACGCTTGCCGGATGGGGACGTCAATCAATGGGCGACGGCCTAACAGCGAGCGACCGCTGTGGTTAACGATCTGAAAGGTGTGCTGCGGCCCGCGCGTCAGGCAGATGAACCCGGGGGCACGATCGAACAATTCCTGGATTGAGAGCAATCGATTGTCGTCGGTCTCTGGCGGCACAGGACGCGAGATCGTGTGCGGAAAGACCTCGAACACCGAGCGGCCGAGGATGTCATCGCGCAATAAGGACCAGGCGGCCAGAAATGGATTGTTCGCGTCGATAATGGTCAGGTCGTCGGCAAGCATCACCAACGGCGTCGCTGCCGCATTTTGCGCAGTGAGATTTCCCGCAGCCTGATCCATGTCGCAAACCTGTGATGAAGGTCTTGGCAACAACATTGGGCGACGAAAAGCGGAATTGGTTCAGTGGGGTCTCGTTACCGGCTTGGCTTTGGGGGATTGATTTGTCGCCTCGGTGGCAAGCTCAGCAAACCAGCCGGCCTGCCCGGTTGGAATGCGTCCTTTGCACTGCGTGTTGAACTGAAGTGTTCGCATAATCATTGCCGATGGCAATGGCCAGTCGAAGATAAGCCTCAGAAGCGACCGTTTCCGGGGCGACGACATGCCGATTCGCGGGTAATCGCCTTGCACGTAGCCTTCCTGCAGCGCCGTTGCATGTACAATTTTATCCATTCTAATTTTCATATTTATTCATTTGCCCTGCCATGAAAACCAACGAATCCGCTATCCGATCCAGACGCAGCTTTATTTTCGTACCAGGCAACCGGCCGGACATGCTTCCCAAGGCCCTGGCATGTGGGACAGACATCGTGTGCGTCGATCTCGAGGACGCGATTGCGCCGAAGGACAAGGCACACGCCCGCGCGCAGGCATTCATGCATCTGCCGACGGCCGAAGGGCCTGCGCGGGTAGAGCGCATCATCCGCATGAATTGCCTTCGCACGACTGAGGGCATGATGGACGTCAATGCCTTGCTGCAAGCGCCGGTGCCCATCCCCGCTGTCATGCTGCCAAAAGTGAAAGGGCCGGAAGAGGTACGCAACCTCAGTGATCTGATGGACGAATACCACCTGCCGACCAGGCTTCACGTGATCATTGAGACCAATGAGGCTCTGGAGGCGGCGGTCGAGATTGGTCGCTCAAGCGAGCGTATCGAAGCGCTCTTCTTCGGTGGCGTCGACATGGCGGCCGACTTGCGGTGCAAATCGACGTGGATGGCGCTGCAATATGCACGTTCCCGCGTCGTGCATGCGGCGGCCACCTCGGGACTGGATGCGATCGATGTCCCCTACCTTGACCTGGAAGACCGGGAAGGAATGCTGCGCGAGGCCACGCTTTCCGCCGAATTGGGTTTTACTGGCAAAGGCGCGATTCACCCGAAGCAGATCCCCGACATCAACGCCACCTTTACGCCCGATGCTGCCAGCATCGAGCATGCACGCCAGGTGATCGCAGCTTTCGAACAGTCTGACGGCGGCCTCTTGGTCTTTAAAGGCAAGCTGATCGAGAAGCCCGTGTTGCGGAGCTTTGCGCGGATGCTGGCCGTGTACGAGACTGCGCAAGGCCATTAAGGTAAAGACGCCCGTGGAACGTTTGCCGAAGACGGCGGTCGGCAAAAGCGCTGCTTTTAACGGGTCTGCTTGACGGTAAAGCCGACGCGTACGGCATCGATTGGGTCGCTGCGGTCAACTGGACTGCCCCCGGTCTGGTAGACAATCTCAGCCTCTGTTGGCTGCGCGCTCATCACACCCTCCAAAAAAAAAATAGTCAATGCAGACTGTCGCTCCAAGCTCTGCATTGTTGATGCCGACCAAGGATTGCCCACTACGCCGATCGAATTTTGAACCAACGGCGAGAAGCAATCTGACGTCGGTCACGAAAAGCCAGGCCACGCATCTTTGCGCCGCACCCACCGGCGATGTCCCGCTCGATTTCTATTAAGTAAGCAGACTGTCTGAGCAATGTCGTGTCGACATTAGCGTTAGATCAAATTTTCAGGATTGACACTACGTAGGATTGTGCGAGCCAACAGCATCACCATGGCATGAAGCTCACGATCTTGTACAACCCACTTTTATCGAGAAATTCATGAATCCAATTAGCTCCTCAACTCCAAAAACGCTGTCACCGCCATCATTCAAATGCGCTGACGAAACCACGCCCTCCAAGATGCCTGTTATGAAACAAAGGTCAAACACTGACAGGACATTTCTGAATGACCTACCTGCACGAGTCACTATTGTTGAAGTCGGTGCGCGGGACGGCTTGCAAAACGAACCCAAAGCGGTTTCCAACAGTACCAAGATCGAATTGATCAATCGCTTTACGAAAGCCGGATTCGAGAAAATTGAAGTGGGCTCTTTTGTTTCGCCCGATTGGGTACCACAAATGGCTGGTTCGGCTGAGGTACTGGCAGGAATTACTCACAAAGAAGGCGTGGAGTACTCGGTATTGGTACCCAATATGAAAGGATTTAAAGCCGCAACCGCAGGCGAAGTGCCGCCGGACAAAATAGTGATCTTCGGCTCAGCGTCTGAAATATTTTCCAAAAAAAATATCAATTGCTCGAAGGCGGAATCGATGGAGCGCTTCAGCGAGGTTGCGCGAAAGACCAAGGAATACGGCATGCAGTTACGCGGCACGGTCAGTTGTGCATTTGGCTTTTATGGAGACAACGTGACGCTGGACGACGTGACCGAAGTGGTGGCCAATTTCCGCGAGCTTGACTGTGATGACATTAATATTGCCGACACCATTGGGGTCGCGACACCCAACCAGGTGTACACACTTCTGGAGCATCTCAAGCAAGAAGTTCCGGTCGACCAACTCTCTATGCATTTTCACGATACTTATGGACAAGGAGTGGGCAATGTTTGTGCCAGCCTTCAAGCTGGCATAACGACTTTTGATTCTTCAGTCGCTGGTCTTGGAGGCTGCCCCTATGCCAAAGGTGCTACCGGTAATGTTGCGACGGAAGACGTGCTTTATCTCTTGCACGGATTAGGTATCAAGACAGGTGTAAATTTAAATGCAGTCGCTGATACGGGCCGGTTTATTCTGGATGAACTTGGCCGCAAATCGGGAAGCCGGGTTGGGGATGCCATCATTGCAAAGCGTGAGCCGACGACAAAGCCGGAGTCAGCAAAACTCTGATCCCGACACATTGACCAAACTTGATATTTCTTTGAAATCAAGGCGGGGTCGGTCCTCTGTCCTGTCTCGAGCTGCTCTCTGGCGCCGATGTAGACCTGCTTATGGCGCGCAAGCGAAATGCGAATGACTGTCATGACTCGCTAAAAACCAGAAATGACGGGGCACCCAATCATATCGAGTCGCTGAGTCAGGCGACAACTACCGAGGCGCAATGCGCCTCTTTTTTATTGGACGGCCCGATCTGGCTGCGGCACTCGCAAAAATTTATTTTCAGAAAACGCTAGGTGTTCTGTTCAAAATGATGTACCTTGTGGCTGCACTTCACCAAGTTGATCACCGTAGGTCTCTTACCCGTTTGGCTCTTATTAGAGCGATTCCCGTCTGACTCCCCCGTTTTTTCCTTGCATGATGTGCATGCGACGTATGCACAGCTTCGCTGCGTAGCGTCTTTTACACTCTTCCCAATCTAAAGGAAAAAACATGAGCAACCAAACCGGTATCGTCAAATGGTTCAACGACTCCAAAGGCTTCGGCTTCATCACGCCTGACGCAGGTGGCAATGATCTGTTTGTCCATTTCCAGGACATCACTGCCAATGGCTTCAAAAGCCTGGCTGAGAACCAGCGTGTGAGCTTTACCAAGGGCAATGGCCCGAAGGGCGAGAAAGCTACCAACGTTCAGGTGATCTAAATTACCTGGCATCACGCACTATAGGCGTGATGTGCAACGCCAGCAAAAGGCACCTGGCAGATAGCCAGGGCTTGCGTTGGCGATAGAGATTGTTCCCATGGTGCGATCTCTTATTTGCAAAAGACCCGCTCCTGTAGCGGGTTTTTTATTGCCGTTTTCTTTCAATCGTTCTGCCATTTTGGCGACCCAGTCTGCGGGCTGTTTGCTGACGGCGTATTCGACAGGCATTTCGCTCTTCAGACACGTCCTCCCCCCGATCACAATGAAAGAATAACGATGGAAAACATGAAATTAGGCGATATAAGTGACGCTGTGTCTAGCATGCAAACACTGCGTGAAAGCCTGACGGCCGAGCTAGATGAAATAGAGGATCGCATCCATGAGCTTGCACATTCGCCCCGCGCGACGACAAGTAGCGCACTCAGCGATCTCAGTGTTTACTACGTCGCCAGAGCCGCTTTGTACAGCGGCCTTGCAAGCATCAACGAGGTACTAGGGTGGGTACGTTTGATGGCAGCAACCGATTCGGAAGGTAATACGGCCGACGTGGTGCAGTCACTCCCGATCGTGCCTGTTTTTTCGCTGCATTGAGCGAAGAAAACCTGGTTTGCGCCGTCCATCCTCAAGTGACCGAACGCAAGCAAAAGCAGTCCTTGAATCGCTATCGAAAATTCTAGACACTCATCCCGGAATAAATTTTCAAACAGACACTCAGGACCTTTCAAATCCCTTCAGATAACGCCATCGACCAACGGCCAGTCCTGCCATTGGTAGGCGGCCTATACGTATGCGCTTGATAGATACGACCGACAGTCCTGCCCTCTCGCAAAGCAGGGTGATCAGCCTTGAAGATAGCTCTTTGCGCGCGAAGCGCAGCCGCGTTTCGTTTTGCCAGCTGACCTTGGCCGGCGCAGAGGGCTTGCCATTGAAGTTGATGCTCTGGTTGAGAAGCTGCAGGCCACCCTCAACAATCTGACCGCTGACCTCGACCACACATTCCTGCTCTACCCTGGACAAATCATCAATTAGCTTGCGCTTGACGCGCCAGTCTTGCGTAAAGACCAGTAAGCCACTGGCAGCATTATCCAGCGGATCCAGCATGACCAATTCTTTCAGATGTCGTTTCAGAAAACGCAAACCCGAACGGTCTTCTACCTCTTGATTTTCAGCCACAATCAACTCGTGCACATTCGTCACCGGCATGCCTGCCGGCTTGTGCAATAGGATGGTGACCGCTTCAATTGGCGTCAGATCCGCACCCGGCAGCAAGGCGATTTGCTCCTGCGCCGTGACCCGGTAACCAGGTTCTTCGACAACGACGCCGTCCACCGTAACGCCAGCGCCTTCGATATACAGAATTGCCTCTCCACGGGAACAATGAAAGAGTTCGGCTACCCGTTTAGCAAGACGGATTGATCCAGACATGTACGCCACCATAAGTTAGGCTGGCTATTGTAAGGCTGATGCAGGATTTCATTGAGGACTGGGATGATGGATGCAAAACAAAAAACGCGCCAAAAGGCGAAGTGCGGATCCTCAAATGAAAAAGGCCCCTGAGTCTCAGGGGCCTTGAATACCTGGCGGTGGAGGTGGTCAATACTCAAATTGCCTCCCCCTTCCCTGCTAACAGGAAATTTATCAGCGAAATTCGCGATTTCATACGCCTCGCGGCAATCAAAAACCGCCTATATCCCGCGCTGTACCTCACTTTCGACAATCTTACGCCATCAAACCAGCAGCATTCGAACAGGGAATTTCAGGGAAAAGATATTCCCTGTTAATTTGAAAATCGAATTGCTCAGGACGGACCATATACCGCTGAGCCATCAGGGGCTGGCCAAGAGCACGGCGCATCTCTTCTCCCTGTTCGGACTGGCAAACCTCTTGATCGCCAGGCGGCGATTGTTTGCCCTCAACGCCCAAGGAGGGCCCTGAGGGGAGAAAACAATAAAATCCGCTGATATGGAAGCCGAAATCCCCCCAAAAACAGCCCTCGAAGGCAGCGTCTTGCTACGGTGCCTTCGGAATTCGAGGGCGACTCGATGAGTTCGTTCATTTCTCGTCGATTCCGGAATTGTTCAGGGCAGACTCAATAATTTCCATATAACCAACTAGGACTTTGGGTTTATTTGAGTAGTCCAGGAAGCATAATGTTCGATAGATAGTTCTTTTATTCGCGGGTTAACGGCTTCGAACCGGAGGTACATGATGCCACCGAGTTGAAGAAAGCCGGAATTTGACTATTTGGCGAAGCCTCCCCAAAAAGGGGAGTTTTCAGATGGTTTTCGGCTATCCCACTCGAACCATCTGCCAATAGATACTGCAGCGCAATTATTGCGTGCAGCCAACGAGCTTGCTTGTTGCGCCGACAGTAGGTCGCGCCTTGCACGAGAAACGCTCTGGTTTTTATCTCGGATCATTATTTTCAAATGACTTTGTGAAATTATAAAAATGCGCTGTCAACGAGATGAAGTCAAATAAAAGTAGTGAGGTCAGTGGGAAGCAAAAGGGCAAACCAGTCGACGCCCCACAGGCGGAGAAACCTCAGCGGTATGTCGTGGGTATTGGTGCCTCTGCGGGCGGTCTGGATGCCCTCGAAAAAGTGTTTGCAACCATGCCGCCGGATACGGATGCAGCCTTTGTGGTGATCCAGCATCTGTCACCTGACCACAAGAGCATGATGGCCAGCCTGCTGGCAAGGCACACGGTCATGCCGGTGCTGATGGTCGAAGACGGTATGCCGATCGAGGCCAATCACGTCTATCTGATTCCGCCCGGCTCGATCATGCATCTCGAGAACGAGATCCTCAGGCTCACACCCAAGAGTCCGCGTGCCCTGACCTTGCCTGTGGATGTGTTTTTCCAGTCGCTGGCAACGTCTTATGGTAACCATGCGGTAGGCGTGATTCTGTCTGGTACAGGCTCGGATGGCACCCGTGGTGCGGGTGCCATCAACGAAACCGGCGGATTTCTCCTCGCGCAGGCGCCCCAGGATGCAAAGTTCGATGGTATGCCTCGCAGTGTGATCTCGACCGGACTGGTCGATGCCGTACTGCCCGTTGATCAGATTTCCGCACGCATCGTTGCGCATCTGACCAACCAGCCCGGTCAGATTCCAGAGGAGGTTGTCAAACATCTGCAAAGGTCGCCGGTGGCGCCCGAGTCGGCCTTCAGCGGCATTCTGCATTTGCTGTCGCAAGTGGGCGGCATCAATTTTGAAGAGTACAAACCGGGCACCGTGACCCGACGCATCGAGCGGCGCATGGCGGTACGCCAGATTAGCAGCCTGGAATCCTACCTCGCGCTGGTCAATTACGATCGAACCGAGTTACATACCCTCAGGCGCGAAATGCTGATCCCGGTGACGAGTTTTTTCCGGGATGCCGATGCGTTTGAAGCCCTGCAGCAGCAGGTCATTGAACCGCTGGTCGCCAGCCGGGAAACCGGGCAGGCAGTGCGCGTGTGGTGCGCCGGCGTGTCCACCGGTGAAGAAGCATACTCGATCGCCATACTGTTTCTCGAGGCCTTCGAGCGTCTAAAGCGCTGGCCATTGCTCAAGCTGTTTGCGACCGATGTCGAGCAATCCAATATCGAGGCTGCGTCCAGCGGCAGCTACCCTGAATCCATCATGAGCGAGGTGTCGGCCCAGCAGCTCGAGCGTTTCTTCACCAAGCGCGGCAACCAGTGCGTGGTCAAGAGCGAAGTGCGCCAGTGCATCGTGTTCGCCCGTCACAATTTGCTGGTCGATCCGCCGTTCACCAAGATGGATCTGGTGGTGTGTCGCAATACGCTGATCTATTTTCGCTCCGCAGCACAACATCGTGTCATGCGACGTCTGCAATATGCACTGGCGCCCATGGGATGCCTCTTCCTCGGCTCCAGCGAATCACTCGGCGATCTGCAGACAGATTTTCAGACACTCAGTGCCCGCCATAAAATCTGGAAACTGGTCCGGCCTACCTCGTTGCCCCTGAACCTGAGTCAGTCGCTGCCGGCAGCCCCACCGGGCATGGTGCTGGCACGCCGTCAGACCACACCAGGCAAGTCCAGGCAGATGCCGGAGACCGCGGTGCAGCAGGGCTTTTCTGTCCTGCTCAGTGCATTCGGGCCACCACCCGCCATTCTGGTCAACGCCAGCCATGAACTGGTGCACTCGTATGGCGACGTGGGTCGCTTCCTCGAATGGAAAGAGGGGCAGGCGACGCTCGATATCAACCGGATGTTGCCCGATCCCCTGGTGCCCGTCGTGGCTGCTCTCCTCTTCAAAACGATGCGCGAGGGAAGCAATGTCAAATCCGACATCGTGCGTCTCGCCACCGGTGCGAACGATGCCAATGGCCATCCTTTGCATCGCCATGTATGCCTCAGCGGCTGGCCTGTCGGGGAGGTCGATGGCCAGCGGCTTTCGTTGCTGGTGTTTGAAGAGGTGAATCTGGCTGACCGCCCTGATGCAATGGTCACGATCAATGTCGACAGCGAGAGTGCCGAGCGGCTCGAAGTACTCGAGCATGAACTAGCGGCCACCCGCGAAAGTTTGCAGGCCACCATTGAGGAACTCGAGACGTCCAATGAGGAATTGCAGGCCACCAATGAAGAGTTGATGGCCTCTAACGAAGAGCTGCAAAGCTCGAATGAGGAGCTGCAATCCGTCAATGAGGAACTTAATACCGTCAACGCTGAATATCAAGAGAAGATCGACATCCTGAACCGGGTCAATGCGGATCTGGACAATCTGGCGAGAGTTGTTTCGGCAGGCACGGTTTTCGTCGACGAGCACCTTCAGCTCACGCGTTTCAGTCCGGATGCGGCGTCGATTTTCCGCTTGCGTGACGTCGACATTGGGCGGCCCCTGGGCGACTTGACCCACGCGCTAGACTTCCCCAATTTCATGGAGGAACTTGAGCGATCGCTGGCAGAAACCCTGATGATTGAACGGGCGGTGCAAGGCCGCGACGGCAGGCATTTCCTCGTCAAAATGCTGCCCTATCAGATACCGTCCTCATCGGCGCGCGGCGTGGTGATCAGCTTCATTGACATGACCGCTGTGCATCAGGCTTCACGTTTACAGGACATCCTCGATGGGTTGGCCGAAAATGTGGCGGTTCTGGACGAGCAGGGTCGCATCGTGCTGGTCAATGCCGCCTGGTCTAACTTTGCGCGCAACAATGGTGACCCCGACATGAAGTACAGCGGGCCTGGTGTCAGCTACCTGTCGGTTTGCACTACGCCGCCGGGCGCGCCTGACGCGAAATTCGCCATGTCTGCCGCTGATGGGCTGCGCAATGTTCTGGATGGGCGTCAGGATCATTTTTCTCTGGAATACCCTTGCCACTCTCCCACCGAAGAGCGGTGGTTTGTGATGCACGCGCGCCGGCTCCGCGGCGAGAGCCCTGGCGCGGTTGTGAGCCATATCGATATCACTCCCTGGCACCATCAGGGATTGCCGCGTACTGACAACTTGCGTTGAATCCGGCCTCAACCATTGCCTTGACATGTCATGAGACCGCTCTCTGAACATCAGCACCCTGTCGAGGGTGTACACCCTTCGGACGCTGAAGCACAGCACGACCTGCTGGCCGATCAGGCCGACGAATTAAGCAGTCTGAAAGCCGAACTGGATATTCAGAGCGAGGAATTGCGAGAGACGCAGCGCCACGCCACTCTGGTCAGCGAACGCTGGAATCTCATGTTCGAGCGACTGCCGGTGCCCCTTTTGCTGGTCGACTCGCAAGCGCTGGTTCAGCGCGCCAACCTCAAGGCTCAGGCATGGTTTGGCCTGAGCAGTGGGTACCAGCTGCCGAGCCGTCAATTCGTCGCTGCGATCGACCGAGCATCGCGCCCCCGCTTTCTGGAAGGCATGCGCAAAGCGACCGAACTGGCCGCCATCGAGGTGACCGATTTGATCATGATTTCCGTGAGCGGCCAGGCGTTGCTGGTTGATGCGGAAGTCCAGCGCATGCCATCGGAGGAAGGCCGCCCTGCCCAATGGGTCGTGCTCATCAAAGACCGCACCCACGAGATTGAGCGCCGCAAAGAGCGCAGCTTGTTTTACTCCCTTATTGACAGTACCGAAGACGCGATCTTCGCCGTCGATCTGGACGGACGTTTTATTCTGGTTAATCGTGCGATGGAGCGGAATTTGCAGTTGCGGCGAGAGCGTATTCTCGGCTGCACCCGCGACAAGGTGATGCCGCTGCGGGACGCCATCGCCAGCACCGCGGATGATCAGACGGTCATGCGGGAGCGACACGCGATCGAGGTGCGTGAAGAGCTGCACGGACCCATGCCCGGGCAGCGGCGCGTCTTGAGCGTCAATAAATTCCCCGTCTTCGACAGTCAGGGCCAGTTGTTGGCCGTGGGCGGCGTAGCACGGGATGTCACCGCAGACGTTGCCCAGCGCGAGATGCTCCAGCTCAGCGAGCTGGTGTTCAGTCACAGCTCGGATGCGATCGTCATTTGTGATGTCGAGACCTGCGTTCGTCGCGTGAACAAGGCGTTTGAGCGTCTCAGCGGCTTCAGTCAGGCGCAGCTAGTCGGACACCGTATCAGCATTTTGCGATCTGGCCGCCACAACAGTGCGTACTACCAAGAGATGTGGCGCGAATTACAGCAGCACGGTCATTGGGGCGGCGAACTGACGAACCGTAATGCCGATGGTGATTTGTATACCGTGTGGTGCAGTATCAGTGCGCTGTATGACGAGTCACACGCCACCGTCGGCTACATGGCGATTCAGACCGACTTGACGGAGTTGCGTCGCGCCCAGGCCGCCGAGCAGAAACTGTCGACCCATGATGCCCTGACAGGCTTGCCAAACCGGACCGTGCTGCTTGATCGCCTGCGCATGGCCATCAGTATTGCACGTCGACGTCAGAAGTCGCTCGCCGTCATGTTCATGGATCTGGATCACTTCAAAGAGGTCAATGACACCCTCGGTCACCAGGTTGGTGACGAGCTGCTGCGAGAGGTGGCTCGCCGTCTTAGCAGTAACTTGCGATCCGACGATACGGTTGCCCGCTTCGGCGGCGACGAGTTTGTCCTCGTGCTATTCGAAGCCAGTGCCGCGGCGGCAGGCGCCATTGCGTACAAGTTGCTGCAAGCGCTGGAGCAGCCGGTCAATCTCGGTGGGACCTTGCAATACCGACCGCATGCGTCGATCGGCTATGCCGTCTTCCCGACTGATGGGGATAGTGCTGAGCTATTACTCAGGAACGCCGATATTGCCATGTACGCTGCCAAAGCCGAAGGCCGTCACCGTGCGGTCGGGTATTCGCATGGCCTTAGTGACCATGCCGAACGGTTTTTTGAAATCAGCAATGCGATATTGCCCGCCATTGCCAATGGCGAGTTGCGGTGTTATCTGCAGCCGAAATTCCGCATTGACGACGATACCGTGGTTGGCGCCGAAGCGCTCTTGCGCTGGGAACGCCCCGGTTTTGGGCTGCTGGGACCGGACCAGTTTTTGCCAGCCGTTGCCAAGGCCGGATTAATCACGGCCGTCGACAGCTGGATACTGGACAAATGTGTGGCGCTGCTTCAGTGCTGGCATCAGGAGGGGATTCTGCCGCCGGGATGGAAGCTGTCCGTCAATCAGTCAGCGAACGATATTCAGCGATCTGACTGGTTACAACTGATGCGCGATCACATGGCCAAGGTCGACTTCTCGCCGGATGCACTTGAGATCGAGCTCACCGAAGACACGCTCGCACAGCCCACCCCCACCACGCTCGCCAACTTGAATGGATTACGTGAGATTGGCATCGGGCTCAGCGTCGATGACTTCGGCACCGGGTATTCCAACATGGCCTACCTCAAGTCGCTGCCGATCTCGGTCATCAAGATCGATCAGGGTTTCATCCACGACATGATGGATGACCCGAGCGACCACACCGTAGTCGAGGCCATGATTTCGCTGTCACGCAAGCTGGGGCACATCACGGTCGCTGAGGGCGTGGAAACCGAAATCCAGCGTCTGGAATTGCAGCGTCTGGGCTGTGACCTTGGGCAGGGCTATCTGGTGAGCAAGCCGGTTTCTATCGATAACTTTGAGAAGATATTCCTTCGCAGGAATTTTGTTGACCCAATCTAGTTAGTCCGTCCTGAACAATTCAGATTTTTATACGACGGCCGGTAATCAAGGTCCGCCGATACGGTGCATGCCATTCATCAGCGCCATGAAGGCCTGCCGAATTGCGGCCGAAAGAAGCCACAGCTGCTTCATCAGCAGCCTCAGGTTGTGACCGGCGCCGCACAGTACCGCATGCAGCGCATCACCGAGCGCCCCTTTCAACGGATTACGACCGAGTCGCCCATCCATTTTCATGTGCCCGATCGTGGGCTCGATCGTACTGCGCCGCTGGATCGTCGACTTCAAGGTGCGCGTGAAACGCTGGATGAGAAAGTTTTAGAGGAACTGTGTGCAGCCCTACATGCCACGGACTTACGTGAACCCGATCGTTTCTGACAATGACGATCATCACAGTCGTTGCAGCGCTGTTACGAAGCCGTGATTTATACCAACCAGCCTCCGCGAGTTCCGGTGCGATTCACTATCCAATAAAGGAGCGACTGTCTGGCAGCCCGAGCAATGCGACCGCCCCGGACGCATCGGGGCGGCAAGGCAAACGCATCCATTACCTGCCGTCCGCTGATCTTGACAATGGTGTCCGGAAGGCCGCGTCGGCAAACCTGCGTGAGCGTGCCGACGCCTCACAGCGAAACTCCGTTCAAGGCGGCAACTGAGTCACGTCGGGAGGATGAATACCTCATCGCTTGTCAATTCCGGCTTGCCCGTCAAGGTCACGACAACCTGGCCGGCACCGACTTCATTGGCATCGTAATAAAGCTTTCCGGTCGATTTTTCATAGACAAGGCCGAGGTAGCTCGCAGAGTCGAATTCGTCCACTCCACCGCTGTCCAGCGTCACCTTGTCCTTCAGTTTGTTGACGACGACGAAGTCTATGTTGACGAAAATCTCATCGTTCAAAACCAGATAATCGCCGTCATCCAGCGAAAAATCCGTGATTGTGTCTGCGTTCGTCTTGGTGTTGGGGGCAGCGTTGAAAACAAACATGTCTTCGCCCAAACCACTGGTCAGTTTGTCGTTGCCCGTGCCGCCAATAATGGTGTCGTCGCCGGCACCGCCTTTGATGATGTCTTTGCCGGCAAAGCCATTCAATTCTACAGACTCGCCAGCGGCTGTGATGGTGTCGTTTCCGGCCAATAGCAGCGGCAATACATCCTGCTCTGACAAGGACAACAGGTCAGTGGCGGGCAATTTCAGTTTGCTGAGCGACGCGGTGTACAGGCCATCGTCCACCTTGACATCAGAAACCGTCCCTTTGATGTCTCCGGTGTTGACATCGACCGTCAGCTTGCCTTTCAGAAGGTAAGACTCCTCGCCGCGATCCAGCGACAAGCTCGTGATGGACGCAGCAGCGCCTGTAGTGCTCACATTACCCTTGAACTCAAAAGACAGATCGGGACCGCTGAGCGTCAGTGAAGAAATCGAGCCGGAAACGCCGCTGGCACTCAGGCCATTCACCTTTAACGAGCAGGCGATGTGAACCTGAAATCCAAGCGCTTCCACCGCTAATGTCTTGATCGTATAGGGCGCATTGGCAAACGTTCCAGTGGCACTGAACTGGCCGCCATCGAATGTCCCCGCGATCGCGGTTGGGCTCTGCGTCGTCACCTGCGCATTCGAAAAGAGTCCTTCAAGCTGCCCCAGCAGCGCCTGCGGATCAATCGCGCCGAGGTCGCCCACCATTGATGTGAGTTCACCGACTTTGGAAGTCAGAAAGCCAATGAAATCGTCGTAGCTGGGGAAACTGGTTGTTGCGATCGCCATGACTTACCTCCTGTTTAAATGATATGTCGTTGATCGCTTGTCTCGGGGATCATCCTTCTCCGGTCAGCGATTTATAGGCCAGCCCTTGCAGATCGAGTGCGCAAACCCAGAGGCTTGACACTCGCGACGCACCTGCGTCTGCGAATGGACTGACGCTTCTCGTTTCACACTATCATCCGCACAATAAGAAAAAGCGAACCTAGATCAAAATTCGCCGAGTTTGGTTTTTATGCGGGAGCGTTTGACCGGATAATGAAGCGCAAAGCCAGCAGCAGATATATTTTTAATAATATGCATGCAGCAGCGCTGCTCGTCTCTGATGAGATGACCGGGAGATGCTGAGGCAGGACAGATTTGTGCGCAGAATGAGAACCGTTCATGCAGGGGCTATATCACGCGGGCGACAGTTCATCGTTTCGTCGATGACAAGAATGTGCCCATTGTCAGCGCCGCATTCTGCGGCATCCGGCGAAGCGGCCGTGCACACTGTGCCCCCTTCAAAGCATGGCTGAGGTCTGGCGCCGGTTGTGCTGTATGTGGGTGGGCTTTTGCCTGACCGGCATGTCGCCCTGGGCCTGTCCCAACCCTGCGGCAGATGCCCGAACCATCATTGGCAAAGTGGAATCGCTGATGTGGTCAGATACGCTGCGCGCCGAGTTCGACATGCGCATCGTCTCCCCCCGCTGGGAAAGAGCCCTTCGGATTCATGTCTGGATGGAGCGGCCAAGCCGGTCGTTTGTCCGCATCGTGGCACCGGCCAAAGAAGCCGGTATCGGATCGTTGCGCATTGACGATGAAATGTGGAATTACCTTCCTTCAGTCGAGCGCACGATAAAAATTCCGCCCTCCATGATGATGCAGGCGTGGATGGGATCCGATTTCAATAACGATGATCTCGTCAGGCAGAGCAGCGAGTTGAATGACTACACCCATCGTCTGCTCGACGACGGTACTGCGGACGGGCAGCCCGCCTGGAAAGTGGAGGCGACGCCCAAGCCGGAGGCGGTGGTCGTGTGGGGGCGCATTGTTTACTGGATCAGGAAGGACTTTATCCCTCTGCGGCAGGAGTTCTACAACGAGCGTGGCGAACTGATCCGCACATTGAGCTTCTCCGACGTGAAGCTGATTGGCAATCGTCAGGTACCGACTCGCTGGGAAATGCGCTCGGTCGCAAAGCCCGACCATTACACGGTAATTACGGTTCGTCATGCTCACTACAATGCCCGGATCGACGGCGATGTTTTTACCCATCGCAATCTGCAGAAAAAATAAGCAGCCTGCCGATGAGACTGGTTCCAGAAGATATCGTCGTTCGCGTAGAAAGCATGTCACACCGGTATGGCAAAGCGGGTGCAGACTGCCTGGCCTTGCAAGATATCGACCTGACGATACGGCGTGGCGAGTTCGTGGCGCTGGTTGGCCCCTCCGGCAGCGGGAAAACCACCCTGCTGAACATGATCGGCGGGCTGGACAAGCCGCACACTGGGCGCGTCTGGATTAATGGCGTCGACACCTCCCGGCTCACGTCGGCTGAACTGGCGAAGATACGGCTGGAGCAGATCGGCTTTGTCTTCCAGGATCACAACCTCATTCCCGTTCTCAGCGCGCTGGAAAACATGGAGTTCGTCCTGCTCTTGCAGGGGCTGCCAGAGAAACCGCGTCGTGAGCGTGTCATGGCGCTGATGGATGAGCTCGGTCTGGCCGGCCTGGAAAACCGGCTACCCAATGAGCTCTCCGGAGGACAGCAGCAACGCGTCGCGATCGGACGAGCGCTTGCCAGTCATCCGATGATCATTCTGCTCGACGAGCCGACGGCCAGTCTGGATTCAGCCAGCGGAGCGTCGCTGCTCGACCAGCTGCGTGCAATGAATGAGAGGCATGGGACGACCTTTGTCTTCTCGACCCATGACCCGATGATTATGGAACGGGCTCGTCGCATCGTTCATCTCCGGGATGGTCGCGTGACCGGCGACCAGCTGCGACCTTGAGATGACCATGATCTTCATGCGTCAGAGTTTTCGCAATGCCCGGCGAAACGTCCGGCGCAGCGCCATCACTGTGCTGGAGATCGCGATCGGTACAGCGGCCTTACTGTTCCTGTGGGCATTCATTGACGGCGTCGCCGAGCAGATGATCGACAACTCGACGCGCTACCTGACGACGCATATGCAAGTGCATCGGACGGGATATCAGCGCGAACCCGGTCCGGGTCTGACATTGGACGACGATGCTGCAGTGATTCGCATGATCCGCTCGGTGGCGGGGTCGAACGCGCGTATCAGCCGCCGTCTTGAAGGCGGCGCCCTAGCCAGTTTCGGCGACAAGTCGCGCGGCGTCGATGTGCTTGGCATTGATCCGCAGACAGAGCGAGAAGTCACGACGCTGGTCGAGACAGTGCAGGAGGGACGCTTCCTGAATGCGCAGGATCAGGAAGGCGCCGTCATCGGCTTTCGTATTGCCGAGGCGCTCGGCATGCATGTGGGTGACGAGCTGGTGCTGGTGACCCAGGGAGCGGATGGGTCGCTCGGCGCTGCACGGCATCGTGTGCAAGGCATTTTCCGGACGCAGATGGATTCGCTGGACAGCCAGCTTGTACTTTTGCCGCTGCCGGCCTCACAAGCACTCTTTGCGACCGGAGATCAGGTGACCAGCGTCGTCGTCAGGCTGTCCGAGCGCGGCAAGCTGACCGACGCGCTGGAGAGACTGCGTGCGCGCCTTGGCCATACGCATGAAGCGCTGAGCTGGGAAGCCTTGCTGCCACCGGTGAGACAAGCGATCACGATCCACAGGATCGTCGGCATGGTGCTCGTCATCGTGATGTTCCTCGTGGTCGCCGCCGGTATTGCCAACACGGTGCTGATGAATGTCATGGAACGCACCCGGGAATTCGGGGTGATGATGGCCGTGGGCGTTTCGCCGGGCCAGATCATGCGTGTGGTGCTGTACGAAGCAGCCCAGCTTGGCCTGGCAGGCGTCGCAGGCGGCTGTGCAACCGGGCTGGCCATCATTCAGTATTTTTCTCATACCGGTATGAATTTTGAAGCCTATGTGGCCGCCGTGGAGACGATGCATGGCTTGAACCCGGTGATCTTCCCCGCACTGTCGCCGGGACGAGGCATCCTGGTAGCCGGCGCACTGTGGCTGACGGCCGTCTGCGCCGCGCTGTATCCGGCATGGCGTGCGGCACGGCTGACACCGGTCGACGCGCTCCGCAACGCGCCGGATTCACCGTCGCTGACCCACCGCTCAATACCATCCGGCCGAATCCGCCTGCCCTTGACGCTCTTGTTCGCGCTGCGAAACATTCAGCGCAACCCGCGCCGCACCCTGCTGACCACCAGTGCCGGCATGATTGGCATGGCGGGATTCATTTTTCTAATCAGTCTGGCCAATGGATTTGTCACCGAGCTGATCGACAATTCCACAGGCTATATCGTTGGTCATTTGCAGGTTCAGCATGCGCGCTTCAGGACCGAGATGGAGCCGCGCTATCGGCTCAGCTCGCCAGAACAGCTGCTGGCGACGATTCGCCGCCACCCCGAAGTGGCAGGCGCAGCACCGCGCGTGCAGGCGATGGCACTGGCGGCGAGCTCGGGGCAATCATTCAACTTCATGCTGATCGGCATCGACCCGGTCGCTGAGCGTGAGGTCACACGCGTGCATCAGGTCATTCAAAGCGGCCGGCCGCTTGCCGCCGATGATGCACACGGCATCATGATCGGACGCCGCCTCGCCGACCGCCTGGGCCTGCGCACTGACGACAAGCTGGTTGTCATGGCGCAGGCGCTCGATGGCAGCGTCGCGACGGCCGCCTACCGTGTCGTCGGCATCTTCAAGACGGGTAGCGATGCATTTGATGCGCGCATTGGCTTCGTTACCTTGACGACAGCGCAGAGCTTGCTCGGCATGCAGCAGGATATTTCTCTTATTGCCATTCGGCTGAATGAACTTCAGGCGACGCCAGCCGTCCGCGCCGCGCTGCAGTCCGCCTGGCCCGGCGGGCCGACCCGGGTGATCAGCTGGCAGAGCCTTCTGCCCGAGCTTGACCAGATGGCGGGCTACTTCAGCGTCTCGCTGCGCCTGATCACGAGCATCGTGCTGGCCGTCGTCGCCATCGGCATCATGAACACAATGATCATGTCCGTGATGGAACGCACACGCGAGCTGGGGATCATGATGGCCATCGGCACACGCCCTTCGCAAGTGCTGTCGTTCATCCTGCTCGAAGCGCTCATGCTCACGAGTGCCGGCATCGCCGGTGGCATCGCGCTGGGTGTACCGCTGGTCGAATGGCTGCACGCCACCGGTTGGGACTTGACTGCCTATGCCCAAGCCGGCCAGAGCATCCCGGGCTTGACCGGCATGATTCATCCCAGCTTCGTCGCAGCGGCCATTGTCAACCCGGCGCTCTTCCTTCTGGCCATGAGCCTGTTCGCGGCGTGCTACCCCGCCTGGCGAGCAGCGCGCCTGCATCCGCCCGCAGCCATTCACGATGCGTAAACTCAAGCTCGCATTCGCCATGCTGATCGGCGTGTTGCTGCCCTGCACGGCGTGGGCACAGGCCAGTGCTGACGAGACGGACACATCCGCTCTGTCGAACGACTCGGGCATCCGGTTTTCTGGGCACGTGCGCAGCGTCGTGCTGCGTTCCCGGTCGCTTGATCCGCAGGAGCAGCCTTACCTGCTCACCGCGAATCGACTTCGGCTGGCCTGGGACGGACAGCTGGCACCGCAAATAAGCATCGATGTTCAGTACGACAACGACGTTGTCGCAGGTGCGAGTGCCGGTCTCGGTCCGGTTGCGTTCCTGTTACGCCAGCCGGGACGGACTTTCCTGAATCTGGACGACGTCTATGCCAGCGGCCATGATTATCTGGCGATCAGTCGTCTGCATCGGGCCAATCTGACCTGGTCATCGGGTACCGTGGATGTGCGCGTCGGCCGGCAGCGCATCGCCTGGGGTACGGGACGCTTCTGGAGCGCGATCGACCGACTCAATCCGGTTAACCTGATCGCACTCGATCCCTATGAACGCTACGGTGTGGACGCCCTGCTGCTGGAGCAGCATCGAACGCCACTGTCGACATTGTCATTGGCCTGGGTTCCGGTGCGCGGCGAGAAATACAGCAATAGCCTGCTGCGGTGGCGTGACAACCATCAGGGACTGGATTACGCGGTGACTGCGGGGCAGGTGGTCGACGGCCAGTTGATCGGTATCGATTTCGCAGGGCAATTTGCCCGTGCCGGCTGGCGTGCCGAAGCATCCGCGGTACGCACACTGAACGGCACAACTCAGCTGCGCTGGCTGGCGGGTGCCGACTATGCGCTTGCGAATACACTGGTGTTATCAGCCGAAGTGTTTTTCGACGGTTCCGGACAAAACGACACCACGAACTATGATCTGGAAGGACTGCTTGCCGGGAGACGCCAGTCGCTCGGCCGGCGGTACGTCGGCATCTTCGCCAATTACGAGATCACTCCCCTGCTACGGTGGAGCAATTGGCTTGCAGTCAACCTGGGCGACCACAGCCATTATTTTTCTCCCCGGCTGGCCTGGTCCGTCCGCGCCGACCTGGATCTGACCCTCGGCGCGCAGATTTATCGCGGTCCCCAAGGAAGCGAGTTCGGGCTGCGCAACAGTTTGGTATTCGCGCAGGCCCAGTGGTTTTTTTAACCAGCCGTTTGCGACGGCATCCGACGATTCAAGCGAAAAAACTTATTTTTCACAACCCATAAAATTATTTCCATCGAGGGGTTCGATGAGCCACTCAAACGCACGGTACACCGCGACGAATTGAGGGAAATTGGTAGCGAAATAGCGTTGCAACCAAAGCACAAATAAAAATTATGACAACAACCTCAAGGATACATCTTGGGAACCTCTTCAATACAAGTGGCGATTCAGAAAGTGGCAGAACGCCCGCAGCGGTCGCTCTTAAGCTGGTACTCGTCCCGTACTGGATAACTAGTATATTTTGATACCGAGCGCGCGCATATCGAACAACTCGAGAGGTTGTGCCGAAACAGCCAACTAAAATTCTTGTTTGTACATGAACCCGACAGTTCGTGGCGCGATGATCGGCATTAAGATGTATTTGTCTGTAACCCACGCTCCGATCGCAGCACCTAACGTGTGGTAACCAATATCCAACAGTTGACTGTTGCGTCGGTCACCAGTTCCGAGACGGCTTCCTTCAACCGCGACGACCAAAGCTGTGCTAATGGAAAAACCGATCAGAGCGCGATGCTCGGACTCATCAAATGCTTTCGTAATTACGCCAGCTAAAAGTGCTCCGCCGAGTGCATGGGGTACCTGGCTGGTCATACCGTCATAAGCGTGCACTTGCCCGACGAAGGCCAAGGCCAGAAGACTGCATAGTTTTTTCATGGAGGACAAGCAGTTAGTCGCGGTATTCGCAAGTGTCCGGTAAGCCCGCGTGATTGCCAAGAAAAATTCAATCGAATTGAATCGGTATCAATTTAATAAATACTTGCGAGCCTCCCCTGGACTGCCTCCGATCTGGTAGTGGGAGCAGCCCATTCAGGATAAAGCTAAGCTAAAACTGCTTACGGAGTTTCCCCGCGCCGCTGCATCGCCTCGACTTCTTCGCGCATCCACACCAGGAATACGAGTTTGGGGTGAAGGTCAGCATCGCGACCACGTTGAAGGAAGGATTGGTGGTGAGCATGCGCTCGATGCCGGGTAATCCGTATGACGGCCACACCTTGGAAGAAACGCTGGAGCAGGTCACGATCCTGGCCGAGCGGGCGCCGAGTACGGCGATCGTCGACAAGGGGTATCGGGGTGTCGAAGTCGATGGGGTACGCATTCTACGATCCGGTCAGCGGCGCGGCATCACGCGCACCTTGAAGGCAATGATCAAGCGGCGCAGCGCGATTGAACCGACGATCGGGCATAGGAAGATGGATGGGCGCCTCGGTCGCAATCTGTTGAAAGGTAGGCTCGGTGATGCGCTGCATGCGGTGCTGTGTGGCGCCGGGCACAACCAGCGGCTGCTCATGAAGATGCTGCGGCGTTTTTGCGCCAACATTCGACAGGCATTCAGGCTGCTCATCGCCGAGATACGTCGAGTGCACACACCGGCACGGACAGACGCTGCATAAAAACTGAATTATTCAGGGCGGACTAGATAGCGATTCGCTTTGACATGCCAAGTCCTCACAGTGAAAGTGAAAGACCCAGACAACATTGACTGAGCCAAGAACTGAATCGCTCTCGGTCTCTGCTTGACTCGCACACATGTGTAGAAAACATGTGTAGAAATGAAAAATCTCGAACTCTATAAGTCTTTGATTTCAAACAAGAATTCGGGATTTTCTATGTACTGGCGGAGAGAGGGTCTGCCATTAAACACTTTCCTGCGGTAGCACAGCATGATGAAGTTCTTTGTTTTTACTTAGGTTTTCAGCCGACAGTTGTGCCAATGCATAC
>JACCDS010134383.1_pt1 | contig 31573 bp, 25 predicted proteins | sample 7446441 | NCBI WGS metagenome assembly JACCDS01 (sample SAMN15323445, study PRJNA562643) | freshwater metagenome | isolation source: river surface water | place: USA:Blue River Watershed | collected 2017-08-17
CCAGCGCGACCAGGCGTGCCGCGAGCGTCGCTATGCCGTCATAACGCTGTCCCGGCTCCAGCTTTTTGCGCGGCAGCGGCGGCAGCGCCGCCGACCAGGCCGGATTGTTTTCCAGCGCGCGGTAGCGCGCCAGCCAGGGCTTGAGGGACTGGTATAGCGGAAAGCGCGGCGTTGCGGCGCGCACCGCATAGTCGAGATTGCCGGCGGCCAGCGCGGCGTTCAGGGTCGCCGCGATCTCGATGGACGGTGCGCCGGCGTCCGGCGCGGCCTTGACGTTGACATGGACGACGGACGGATCGATGCGGCCGTAGCGCAGGTCGTGCAGATAGCGGCGCATCGCCTCGTCGATTGCATTTGCCAGCGCGGCCTGCGCCGGCGCCGACGCTGGCATGGACTCGAGCGCGCCGGCCAGCGCCGGCGACAGGTAGTCAGCCGGGCGCAGTCCTTCATCGCCGGCCTGCTGCAAGATCTGCAACGCCTGCCGGAACACCGGCGCGGGCTTACCGTGCGCCAGCCAGCGCGACGCACTGTCAGCGTCATCGGCCGCTTGTGCCGGTGCATGCAGCGCGGCGAACGCCAGGCAGGCCAGCAGCGGCCGGTTGAGCAATGTGTATATCCACGGGTTCAGCATGGCACTTTCTCGCGATGGGCATCAGCCTATTGTGCCGAATCCGCGCCGCAGCGGGCGATTTTTGCCTCGCTGCCCAGTGCCGCGTGCCCGGCGAGTTTGCGGGCGCGGCAAACTGGTTTACGCTGAGGCTGACGGAACGTCCGCCGCAGGTCGGTACCGCGTCCCTAGGACTGCGGCCCGGCGAAACGGGTTCTGATAGTTAAAAATTACATCATCATCCGGAGGAGACATGGCATTTCAATCGGGGGAACCGGAGCACGGCCCGCTGCCGCCGCTGGCAGTATTTTCGCTGCTGGCCGACGGCGCGCGCGACATGCGGGCCACCGGCTTTTACGGCGTTGCGTACGGGCTGGTGTTCGTGCTGATGGGCTATGCGATCGCGGTGCTGTACCAACATGTGTGGCAACTGACGATGGGACTGACCGCCGCTTTTTTCCTGCTGGGGCCTTTCATTTGCTCCGGCATCTATGAGCTGTCGCGGCAAAAAGAACAGGGCGGGCGGCCGGATTTCATGGCCACGCTGACGTGCTGGATGCGCAATTGGAAGTCGATCGCCTTCTTCGCCGCGATACTGACATTTTTTATCATTATCTGGGTGCGCGTGTCGGTGGTCCTGTTCGCGCTGTTCGCGACGCACAACTATCCTCAGCTCAACGATATGCTGCGCAAGATCGTCTCGATGGACAACATCGAATTCATGACGGTCTGGACGGCCGTGGGCTTCGTGTTTGCCAGCCTGGTGTTTGCGATGTCGGTGGTGTCGATGCCGATGATGCTGGACCGCGGCGCCGACACGATCGAATCGATCGGCACGAGCGCAGTCGCGCTCTGGAACAACCCCGGCGCGATGGTGCTCTGGGCGCTGACGATCACGGTGCTGATCGGCGCAAGCCTGGTGTTTTTTCTGCCCTTGCTGGCGCTGACGGCGCCGCTGGTCGGGCATACGACCTGGCGGGTCTACAAGGCGCTGGTGCCGGCCGGGCTGCCACTGGCAGACAGCGGACAGCCGGATACCGGCGCGCAGCACGAGCCGTCTTGAACGCGCCGGGGATTTCAGCGGCTATTTGAACTCGAACTCCACCCATTCGACCGGTTCCGCGCCGCGATTGCTCACGGTGATCGTGCGCGCGCGCTCGCTGAACGTAAACTGTGCGGGCGCGACCCTGACCTCGGCCGGTGCCGTGCCTGCGGCCTCATCGGTAATGGTGCCGTCGGTCAGCGCCACGCGCAGGCTCGGCCCGGCAATGGTGATCGGCCCCAGCGATTGTCCCGGCGCCAGCACGAAGCGATAGGCACGCACACGGTCATTGTCGACCACGGTGGTCAGCCCCGGCTGTGACGGGATCGGTGCGGCGGCAGCGCTGCTGCCGGATGGCGGCTGCAGCAGTTCAATGCCGATCGCACGGAACGTGCCCGGCCCGAGGTTGATGAAGCGGTGCGTGTAAGCGCCCTGCGTCGATGCATTGTAATAGCCGACCAGTCCGCGCGTGATCGGCATGTCCTTCGCTTCCTGACCGTAGACCTGGTTGCGCAGCGTGACGCTGCTGACCATCAGGTAGGGGTAATCCAGCGCATGGGTGTGGAACAGGGTGCGCTCTCCCTCGGGTATCTCGACATCGATCACGCGTACCCAGGCGTTGGCGAATTTCGGCACATGGCGTGGCTCTTCATGCGCCGGCACCACGCGCTCGTCGGCCGCCACGGCCGCCAGCGGCATGCCGGCGAGGGAGGCCAAAAGCAGACAAGGGAGCAGGCGTGTGAGCGCGACGGGAAGACGGGCGGACATCGTTGCGGCGTTGCTCATGGTCGCTCCCGGAGAGATAGAGATATTTATTGTAATCGACGAGATGCCGATGAATTGACGTAGCGGCGACGGCACCGTAGATTTTGGGGAAGATCCGCAGTGACCCGGTCACGCAGAGACGGATGCACGACCCCGACCTGATCAGAATCGGTAACGGCAGCAGCAGGGCGGGTGACCATAATGAAGGAGACCACGATGCCGCGCCTTGTGCTCGCCCTCGCATGCCTTGCATGCAGCGTGCTGTTGCGTCCCGCTTTTGCCGTGCCCGACGAGCGAGGACTCGATGAGGGCATTCAGTTCCGCTGCGGTACCGAGCAGCGCGCCCGGATCCGGACCGACATGCGCGAGATGTTCAGGCGGATGCACATTGCCGGGGCCCTTGTCCGTCTGCACGAAGATCCGTCGCGAGACACACTGACGTATACGCTGAATACGCCGGCCGGCGACACCAATACGCTGGATTTCACGCGCCGTCCCGAGTACTGGGTCCATGAGCAGCCGGTCAATCTCTATGACAGGCGGCACGCGGTCAGGAAGATCAGCACGGTCAGCCTGAAAGAGATCTTGCTGGCGCTGCTGCAGCACGGCCGGCTGACCGCGTTTGCCGGCGCGAGCTGTTCGGTTGCCTCGCTGGTCGAGCACATGAGGCTGCGCCAGAATGTGGTGGCCTGGGTCGAGCAGACCGCGTGGAACTGGCCGGACGGCGGCCCCTCAGTATGGAACAACGCTTATTGGGGCGCGGCCGGCGTGAAGGACAGGCGAAAGCTGTTCGATGCCTTTGAGGACGTCTTTGTCAATCAGGGCAAGTATGCGTTTGGCTGCTATGCTGCGATCAAGCTGGCCTATGCGTTCGGCACCATGGATTTTTACCGCCGCGTGCAGAAGGATGCGGCGACCTTTGCGCGGATCCGTCACCGGCTGGCGGCGGGCGACAGCCCGCTGGACGATATCGAGCCGTATGCGATGTGGAGCTTCGAGCGCGATTTCGATCCGGCACGCGCGGCGACGCCGGGAAAATTGATGCAGCTGCAGCAGGGCGTCAGCGGCATGAATTTTGTGCCGGGCGACTGGGTCTATTTTTACAATGATGACCGTGGCTCCAACAGGAAGACCGGCTACGAGGGCAGCAACGGCGTTTATCTGGGGCGCGGCCTTTTCTCTGATTTTTATAACGATGCAGAGCACCATTACACCTACGAGCAGAAGCTGGACGAGGTGTACCAGTGGCGACATGGCGTGTTCAGCCAGTCGCGCGACTATGAGAAGTCTGAGCTGCTGTCGAAGGACCGGCTGAGCGCGCTGTCCGCGAGCCCGTCGGCCGGCGGCCTGGTGCTGCCGCTGCGCGCGGTGCCGGCGCTCTTTCATTGATGGCCGATTGCGAGGACAGGGCATGATGCATTTGCTGAAGGGACAATCGGCACGCTGGATGCGGCCGCTGCTGGCACTGGCCTGCGCCGGGACGCTGCTGTCGGCCGCTGCCAATCCGCTGAGCGGGGAGCGCAAGATCGTGCTGTCGAATGCCGCGGGCGAACGGCATGTGATCGGCCAGGTGAACTTTGCCGATGCCGGCGGCGGCCGGAGCAGCTTTGAAGTGAGGATGAACGACGCGATGCAGGACTATTTCCTGGCGATGCGTCCCTTTCTTTGTCTGACCGGTAACGTGCAGCGGCTGTGCTGGTTCCCGGTGAAGAACGAAGCGCAGATCGTCAGCCCGACGGACCTGCTGCCGCTCGAATATGCGCTGATGTTCATGCGCACGCGCACCCATGATCTGCACGTCAATCCGTTCAATGGCCTGTATTACCGGCTCAGCGTGGACGGCGAGCGCCTGACCGGCCGGCTGTACGAGGTCGATATGGCGCCTTTCATTGCGCCGGACATCCTGCCGCCGGAGCAGCGGCAGCGCCCGCTGAAGCCGGCCGATTTTTTCGACGCCGATCCTGGCTCGAACTGGCTGCCGCTCCTGACGATCGAGTGAGAACCAGCCGGAGAGCCGGCTTTCCGCCATCGCCGACATTGTTCAGCCAGGATTCAGGTTGGGCGACGATAATGCCGAAGGCATGCGGTGGCGCAGGCGAGTGTGCAAGCAATTGTTAAGCTCAGCAGCGATCCGGAAGCCTATGGTTACCCTCGTGGAGCGGTAGCCTATTTAGTATTCGAAATCATAACGTTATTAATAGTGTAGTTTACTGCGCAGTCGATAACGCAAACCGCGACCTTAACCGCAACGCGACCCGCAGCGCAGTCAGCCGCCCCGAATTTCAAAATCCCTTCAGGAAGGTGACATATTTATGGCCGAGCAGAGCTTGAGCGACGATCTCAACGAGATCGAGGATGACCAGAAAAAGGACGGCACGGAGGACAGCGGCGGCGTGGACGATCATGGCGGCGAAAGTCCGGGCGGCACGGGCGGCGCCTCAGGTACGTCAGGGGACGACGATCCTTCGGAAGATGACAACGGCACCGACGATACCGAATCTGATGATGACATCAGCGGCACGGACGGCAACGATTCTGAGCATGGCGGCCTGGGCGATGATTCTGTGCACGGTGGACAGGGCAACGACGATATTTCCGGCGACGACGGCGATGATTCGCTGCTCGGCGGCGCCGGCCTCGACAGCCTGCTCGGCGGGCTGGGCGACGACAGCCTCGACGGCGGCGATGATGACGACAACCTCGACGGCGGGGACGGCAACGATGACCTGGCGGGCGGCAACGGCAAAGATCACCTCAGCGGCGGCGTCGGCGCTGACAGTCTGAATGGCGGCGATGGCGACGACGACCTGCTCGGCGACGATGGCGACGACAGCCTGAACGGTGGCATTGGCGATGACGAACTGTATGCCGGTGCCGGCGATGACAGCGTGCATGGCGGTCTTGGCGATGACCTGATCATCGGCGGCAGCGGTGCCGGCAATGACCATTATTTTGGCGACGACGGCATCGATACCGTGAAATACACCAGCGCCGTGGCCGGCATTACGGTCAACCTGAAAGCGGGCTTCGCGAAATCGACGTCGGCCGACGCCGGCATTGGCAAGGATGTGCTGGAGACGATAGAAAACGTGATCGCCGGTGACCATGACGACCTGCTGATCGGCAGCTCGCTCGACAACCGCCTCGTCGGCGGCAAGGGCCGGGACATCGTCAAGGGCGGCCTCGGCGACGATACCATCGTCGACGGCGCGGAATCGGGTGACGACCAGTACAACGGCGGCGCAGGCGCCGATACCGTCGACTATTCGACGGCGGCTGCGGGCATCCAGGTCAATCTGACGAACGGTAAGGCGATGTCGCTGGCCACCGATGCGGGCATCGGCAATGACAAGCTGGCGGCGATCGAGAATGTCATTGGCAGCGAATTCGACGACAAGCTGACCGGCAGCGCGCTGGGCAACCAGCTCAGCGGCGGCGGCGGCAATGACACGCTGGTCGGCGGGCTGGGCAGGGACACGCTGACCGGCGGCGCAGGCGCCGACGTCTTTCAGTTCAACAGCGTCGTGGAATCCGGTGCCGGCGCAAAGCGCGATGTGATCGCCGATTTCGATGCGGCCGGCGGCGACCGGATCGACCTGACGTCCATCGACGCGAAGCAGGGCGGCGGCAAGAACGATACGTTCGTGCTGCTGGCCGATGCGCCGGCAGCCGGCTCGGGAGCGAACGGGGCGCTGTGGTTCAAGGATGGCATCCTGTATGGCAGCACCGATGCGGATGCGTCGGCGGAGTTCGAGATCGAACTGGTCGGCGTCACCGAGCTGACTGCGGACGCCGTCCTGCTCTGATGCCCTGAACCTTTACAACGATGACCTGGCGACACTTCTATGGCCGTCGCCAGGTCGAATAAGGCGCTCGCGGGCGCCTTATTCACGTTAATTCGCCGCTACCTGCTCTACTTCGGCGGCGTTATTCCCGGATGAGCGATCGTCCGTTCGCTGTCACGGGAGGGTCGCCACACACGTTAACAGGCGACGGGCATGAGCATCGCTCGCCATCAATTTTTTCGTCAGTACTGCAGGGCTGTTGGTTCGGTACTGCAGCGCAGGGCAGGGCCATGGCGGCCGTCCCTCGGCGACAATGCGCTGACCGATTTTCAGTTGCGTGGTAAGGTTAAACTTCTTACCAATATAAGAACAATTCTGAGGCGTTCTCGGCCTGTCGCGGGCCGACGCTGGTGACGAGCGCGTCTTTTGACTGATGCAGGACGGCTTGGCAGCCTTGCACTTGAACTCAGCAAGCTTAGATCACGAGGTGCGACATTGTATTTATCAACATTTTTTTCCGGCGCCGATAAGGACGTGATTGGCTGTATTCGGTGTAGAAATGAAAAGCCGTTCGACATGCAGCTGAAAATGGCTTTCCAGCCCATCATCGATGTGAACACCAGCACGGTATTCGCCTATGAGGCATTGGTGCGCGGCGCCAATGGCGAGTCTGCGGGCGAGGTACTGGGCGCCGTGGGACCGGACGAGCTGTATGTGTTCGACCAGACCTGCCGCGTGCTGGCCATCGATACCGCCAAACGTTTGGGCATGCAATGCCATTTGTCGATCAACTTCCTTCCTAATGCGGTGTATGAGCCGGCCGCTTGCATACGGCTCACGCTGGCGGCGGCAAACAAGGTGGGATTCGCTCCGGAAAAAATCATCTTCGAACTGACCGAGTCGGAAAAAATTCTTCGGCCGGAGCATGCGCTGCGGATCATCAGGGACTATCAACAGCGCGGCTTCCTGACGGCCATCGACGATTTTGGCGCAGGATATTCGGGCCTTAACCTGCTGGCGGATTTCCAGCCTCACCTGGTGAAGCTCGATATGGCGCTGACGCGCGATATCGATCGCGATGTCGCGCGGCGCGCGATCGTCAGCGGCATTATCGGCACCTGCAAGGCCCTGGGCTGCGCAGTGGTGGCCGAAGGGGTGGAGCGGCCAGAGGAGCTGGATACCTTGCGCAAGATGGACGTGCACCTGTTCCAGGGCTATCTGTTTGCGCGTCCCGGACTCGAGTGTCTGCCGGAGCCGGACCTGACCTACGTTTGATTTGGCGCTTTTTGCGCGATGCGACCTGATGAAGCGACCGAGCCGGCCAACAGCCGCTCGAGCCGCTCCATGCGATGTCTGTGCGGCGTCGTGATCGCATAGAAATGCTCTTTCAACTGACTCGACCTGCCCAGGGCCACCAGATGGCCGGTGCGCAGCTCGTCCTGCACCACCACCTCAGGCAGCACCGTCAACCAGCCACTGTCCCGCGCGATCAGGCGCAGCATGGCCATGTCATCGACTTCGGCGCGTACGCGCGGCCGGATGTCGGCGGCCATGCAGAGCGCGTCGAACTGGCTGCGCAGCGCATGGCTGGGGCCGGGCAGTGCGAGATCGATGCCGTCGAGATCGTTCGGCAGACGCAGGCTGCGGCCGGCCCAGGTCGCCGCCGGCCCGACCAGTGATATCGACTGGCTGCCAATGTGGCGGCAGTGCAGTGGCCGGTTTGCGTCGGAGGTCACCGCTTCGTTGGCGAGCACGACGTCGAGCTGATGCTGCAGCAGCCGCTCGATCAGTATGTCAAGACTGCCCGATTCCAGCGTCAGCGTGACCGAGGGATCGCTCAGCAGCGGGCGGATCCAGTTTTCCTGAAAATTGCGCGACAAGGTTGCGACGCTGCCGACGCGCAGCCGTTCCTGCCCGTCGCTTTGGCCGCGCAGACGGCCCAGCATTTCTTGTCCCAGTCCGAAAATATTCTCTGCATAGGCTAGCGCCACCTGCCCCGACTCGGTCAGCACCAGGCGTCGCCCCTGGCGAATGAACAGCGCCTCGCCGAGCCGGTCTTCCAGCTGCCGGATCTGCGCGGACAACGCCGATTGCGAGGTGTTGAGTTCTTTCGCGACCTGCGTCAGGTGACCGGCACGAGCGACGCGCCAGAAATAGAACAGATGGTGGAAGTTGAGCTGTTCGACTTTCATTGTTCTGTTTTATCTATTAATTCGTTCTTATCATTGAATTTTACAGAATTATCGGCAGCCGTCACCATTCGGGTCATCGTTATTTTTCTGCGAGACCTCCATGACGACCTTCACTCTGGGACTACCGATCAGCCTGCTGGCGCCGCCGCTATTGATGGGCGTGGCCGCACTGGCCGCGCGCATTGAATCGCGTCCGGGCGTTGCCTGGCGCCGCTTCCACTGGCTATCGGCGCTGGCCCTGGCGGCCTTGCTGACTTCGCTTGCCATGGCCTTGTGGCCGGCGGCGCCCTTGCCGGAACTGACCGTGCCCGGACTGGCCGCGAGCTGGCCGGGACTGTGGATGGCGGTACTGGTGCAGCTGCTGGGCGCCGTGATCGGTGCGTTCTCTTCGCGTTATCTGCAGGGCGAGACCGGACAGCCGCGCTACGCGGCGGCGTTTGCGGGCGTGTTGATGTCGGTGCACCTGCTGCTGTTGGCCGACCATTGGCTGGTGCTGATCGCCGCCTGGGCCGCAGTGGGTGTGCTGCTGCAGAGCCTGCTGTGCTTTTATGCGGAGCGTCCGTTCGCGCTGCTGGCCGCGCACAAAAAGCGCATTGCCGACCGTGCTGCGGACGTGCTGCTGCTGGCTGCTGCCGGACTCGCCTGGTCGCACACGGGCAGCGGCTCGTTGTCTGACCTGAACGCGCACCTCGCCGCCGGCGCGCCGACGCTTGCGCTGCAGGCCAGCGCAGTGTGCCTGGTATTGGCGGCGATTCTGCGCACGGCACTGCTGCCGGTGCACGGCTGGCTGATCCAGGTGATGGAAGCGCCGACGCCGGTGTCGGCGCTGCTGCACGCAGGCGTGGTCAATCTCGGCGGCTTCGTGCTGATCCGCTTTGCGCCGCTGCTCGACACGGTGCCGCTGGCGCGCGGCCTGTTGGTGCTGTTCGGCCTGGCCACGGCCGCGCTGGCCGGACTGGTGATGCTCACGCGGGTGAGCATCAAGGTGAGGCTGGCCTGGTCGACCGTCGCGCAGATGGGCTTCATGTTGCTCGAATGCGGGCTCGGGCTGTACACGCTCGCTTTGCTGCACCTGCTGGGACATTCGCTGTACAAGGCGCACACCTTCCTGGCGTCGTCGTCGGCGGTACGCGACGCCCGTTTGCGCACGATGCGCGGTCTGTTTACGCCGGCACCACTGAGCTTGCTGGCAGCGCCGATGGCCGCCCTCGCAGTGGTTGCCGCCATCGTTGCGGCGGTCGATGGCCTGTTCGGCGCGCCATCGGCCAGCAGCGGCTGGCCGGCCTGGTGGAGTGCGATCCTGGCGCTGGCCTGGGCGCCACTCCTGTGGCTGCCTGCGGCCTCCGGTGCGGGCAGTATCGGCAGGGGAGCGACGCAGGCCGTCGCTGGCGTGACGCTGCTGGCGGCACTGACGCTGCTGGCCTGCTTCGCGCATGCGCTGCCGCTGGGCGTGACGGACGCACCCAACGAGGCGGCAGGCTGGTTCGCGCTGGCCGGCATGGCGATGCTGTATGGCTGCCTCGCGGTATTGCAGGTGCGGCCGCAGGCTTTGTCTGTGTGGCGTCGCTGGAGCTACGCCGGCTTCTATGTCGATGAGTTTTATACCCGCCTGGCGCTGCGCCTGTGGCCTGGCCGTTGGGCGCCGTCGCAGCCCCACCGGCCGCTTGACCAGGCGTCGCTCGGCGCATCGACCTGACAATGAACGATTGGAGAAGATGATGGAAACCACCGACACCCTTCACGGTATCGCCAGCCGCACATCACCGCCCGCCCTGCATGGGCTGCACGCGAACCAGGCGGCCGAGCTGCCGCGCGAACGTATCGAAGCGGCGTGTGCGCAGGCCTGCGAGGCGATCGCACCGGCGTGGCCGCTGGACCGCGCTATTGCCGTCAACCCGCACTGGTCCCGCATCGGCCGCACTGTCAGGCAGGTGGCGGCGCGCATGGCGGTACTGGGCGATATCCGCGTCTTCCCGCAGCGGCCTTATCTGAAGCAGGCGTGGGAAGCGGGACGCATCCGGCCCGCCGATCTCGAGTCCGCGCTGGACGAGCTGCTCACCGTGCGCGCCACCGGGCCGGGCGCCGAGCACTGCATTGCGGCTCTGAGCAAGGCCCCCAAGGTGGCGCAACTGCCCCTGTTGATCGATGTGCTTGACGATGATCCTGAACGGCATGCGCGGCTGTCGTGGCGCCAGGCGATCACTCATCAGGTCAGCCAGACCTGCGCGGCCTACTTTGACCGTCAGCAGGCCGACTGGCAGCCGGAACGTGAACAAGGGCTGTATGCGTTCTGGCGCGACACGCTCACGCATGACCATGGCATTGGCGTGCTGATGGGCTTGCCCGATCTCGGGCAGCGTCTGGCGGCACTGCCGCTGACACGTGCCGACGCCGAGCGCTGGGTACTGCAGAGCATCGGCTTGCCGGAGGCGGGGTGGGCCGACTATCTCGAAGCGGTGTTACTGACCGTGAACGGCTGGGCCTCGTGGTGCGCCTATCTTGGCTGGCAGGCCAGACTGGAAGGCGGCAGCGACAGCCATCTGCGTGACCTGCTGGCGATCCGGCTTGCCTGGGGAGCGATCCTGCTGGAATGCAAGGACGATGCGGCCGCGCGGCGGGCCTTTGCCGCCTTGCGGGCGGAATGGACGGAGGCAGCGACTCGCCTGAAGCAGGCCGAAGACGCGCTGCTGATCGACGAAATCTGGCAGCGCGCGCTCGAGATCGGCTATCAGCGCGAACTGGCCAGCAAGCTGAGCATGGCCAGCGGCGCGCAGGCAGCGCTGCAGACGGCCACACCGGCTGTGGAAGTACAGGCGGCATTTTGTATCGACGTGCGCAGCGAGCCGATGCGGCGCGCGCTGGAAGCGGCGTGGCCGGCGGTGCAGACGCTGGGTTTTGCCGGCTTTTTCGGGGTGCCGATCGCGTACACACCGCTGGCGACATCGGCGCGCCGCCCGCAATTGCCGGGCCTGCTGGCGCCGACCCTTGAGGTCACCGATCAGGTGTTTGCCAGCGATGGCGAGTCTGCCGACACATCGGCGCAAGCGGGCGCAGCGTCGGCACGGCAGCGGCGCTTTGCCGGATCGCAGCCCTGGCAGGCAGCCAGCCGCTGGCCAGGTGCGGCCTTTTCCTTCGTCGAGGCGGCCGGCTTCAGCTACCTCGGCAAGCTGGGCCGCTGGCTACGGCCGACCGCCGCTGCGCGTGCGCGCGACGATGCGGCGGGCTTGCCGGCGCGGTATCGCACGCTGTGCCGCCCGGCGCTGGCCGGACTGGACACCGACGCCAGAGTGGCGCTCGCTGCCCGCGTGCTGCATGCGATGGGCCTGGCGGAGTTTGCGCCGCTGGTGCTGCTGGTCGGCCATGGCAGCCAGAGCGAGAACAATGCGCAGGCGGCCGCGCTCGACTGCGGCGCCTGCTGCGGACAGACCGGCGAGGTGAATGCGCGCGTGCTGGCGAGACTGCTGAATGAGCCGGCCGTGCGCGAGGGGCTGCGCGCGCAGGGCGTCGCATTGCCGGCGGCGACCTGGTTCGTGGCGGCACTGCACAACACCACTACCGATGAGATCGAAGGGCTCGACCTTGACTTGCTGCCGAGCGATGCGCGCGCGCGCTGGGATCGCCTGCAGACGGTATTTGCGCAGGCCGGCGATCAGGTGCGGCGCGAACGCGCACGCAGCCTCGGACTGGATCCCCGGCTGTCGCATGGCAAGCTGCTCGACCAGCTGCGCCGGCGCGCCAGCGACGGCGCGCAGACGCGGCCGGAGTGGGGGCTGGCGGGCAATGCGGCTTTCATCATCGGGCCGCGCCACCGCACCCACGGTGTCGTTCTCAACGGCCGCAGCTTTTTGCATGATTACGACGCCGCGCAGGATGCCGACGGCAGCGTGCTTGAGCTGTTGATGACGGCGCCTATGCTGGTGACGCACTGGATCAATTGGCAGTATCACGCGTCGACCTGCGATCCGCAGCGGCTGGGCAGCGGCAACAAGCTGCTGCACAACGTGGTCGGCGGCCATATCGGCGTGTTCGAGGGCAATGGCGGCGACTTGCGCATCGGCCTGTCGCGGCAGTCGCTGCACGACGGCCAGCGCTGGGTACATGAGCCCCTGCGGCTGACTGCGGTCATCGACGCGCCCGCCGAGCGGATCGAGCGCATCATCGCGCAGCATGCGGTCGTGCGGCAGCTGCTGGACAATGGCTGGATGCAGCTGTGGCGCTTCGATGACGAGCGGCTGCTGAGGTATGACCACGGCGACTGGCGGGCGCTGGACTGGCAGTCCGACGTCGTTCATTGATGCCGTCGCGGCAGGGCGGGCGCATGCAGACGCCCGCCCTGCCGATGCGGACGCTCATGCCTGCTGGCTGCCGCTCGATTCCGGCTGAAAAAGCAGTGCCTCGACGCGCATTGACCGGGCCCGGCCGTCCGGGCCGGTCCACTCGACGGTGCTGCCGGCCGATCGGCCGAGCAGGCGGGCGCCGACCGGTGACGCGACCGACACATACCCTCGATCGGGATCGGTATCTTGCGGATAACAGATTGTCAGCTCGCGTACCAGGCCGGTGATGTCGTCCCTGACCCGCAGGCGCGAGTACATGGTGGCGACGGTATGCGGCACAAGACGCGTGGGCACGACTTCGGCCTCGTCGAGGGTGGCCGTGAGGTCGGCCGAGGGATGCTGCCTGACCAGTGCGGACAGACGGACGTAGTCGAGCTCCGTAAGCACGGGCTCGCTGAAGAATGCGGTGGACATGGATTCTCCTGTACTGATGCGGGCGCAGGCGCGCCCAAGCATGGCGCCTTGTGAGTGGCCCGACGACAGAAGAAGTGCGCGATAAAGGGGGAAGGGTTGTCGCCGGGCTCAGGTGTCTGCGGCGGCGGGGCAGGAGTGCGGCGCATGCACCTGCATGGTCGGGATTTCACGGGACGCGCGGACGCACGCTGCGCATGGCGCGGCGAGGTCGGGGCGGCGAGAGGAAATCGGACACATGGCCGGACTATGGTCTGCCGGCGCGCTTCTGTCAACCGCCGACGGCACCGGCGGCGCTGTGCGCGAAAGACAGTGCATGCCCGTTATCAATTTGGTACATTGTTCATGTTTTTATACCCAAGCAGGCGCGCCAGGCCTTTGCGCCCGCCCACGACACCGGAGCCCGATGCCCTTACTCGCCCATGAAAAGCTGGTCACCGGCTGGCCCGTCTATGTGCCTTTGTTCGCGGCGCTGATTTTCATTCTCGGCCTGTCGGCCCCGATCGAAGGCTTCCTGCTGCTGCTGTCGGTGCTGGCCTTGCTGGGCGCGGTGATCGCGGCCGTGCACCATGCCGAAGTGATCGCGCAGCGCGTCGGCGAGCCCTACGGAACCCTGGTGCTGGCGCTGGCCGTGACGGTAATCGAGGTGGCGCTGATCCTGTCGCTCATGCTCGCGAACGCGGCCAAGGCCGCGACCGTGCCGCGCGACACGGTGTATGCGGCGGTGATGATCATCTGCAATGGCGTCGTCGGCCTGTGCCTGCTGATCGGCGGCATGCGGCACCGCGAACAATTTTTCCGGATCGAGGGAACGGGCTCGGGCTTTGCCGCGCTCGCGACCCTGTCGGTGCTGGTACTGGTGATGCCGAGCTTCACCACCAGTTCGGACGAGGGCATCTACACTGACTCGCAGCTGATCTTCGTTGCGCTGTCGTCGCTGGCGCTATGGCTGGTGTTCGTGTTCATCCAGACCATCCGTCACCGCGATTATTTTTTGCCGCCGGAGTCGGCTGCCGACGAGAACGTACACGCCGCGCCGCCGAGCAAGCGCGAATCGTGGATCAGCTTCGGCCTGCTGCTGGTGGCGCTGGTCTGCGTGGTGGGCATCGCGAAATTGCTGTCGCCGTCGCTGGAGCGCGCAGTGACCAGCGCAAATGCGCCGAAGGCCATCGTCGGGATCATCATCGCGATGGTCGTGCTGTTGCCGGAAACCTGGGCGGCGGTCCGCGCTGCGCGCGCGGACCGGCTACAGACGAGCATGAATCTTGCGCTCGGCTCGGCCCTCGCCAGTATCGGGCTGACGATACCGGCCGTGGTGACTGCGGCCGTGCTGCTGGACCTGCCGCTGCTGATCGGTCTGGATGGCAAGGACGTGGTCCTGTTGATGCTGTCGTTTATCGTGGGGTCGATCACGCTCGGTTCCGGACGGACGAATGTGATGCAGGGCGCCGTGCATCTGGTGATATTCGCTGCTTTCCTGTTTTTGACGCTGGTGCCGTAAGACGAAATATTGACTCAGGCAAGAATGCAAGGCAGGTCCGCTCGGCTCAGGCAAACGAGTATTTGCTAGATTTATCGGGATAGCCGCCGCGGATTATCACCGTGATTGAGGTTCACGAAACGGCATCGGGCAATGAAGATGTATTCGATTAACGAGACATATTCGGCAGACCCATGATCGATCGTCAGCTGACAGAGGAAAACCCGGGCTATGCACGAGGCAGCGTTATTGCGTTTTGCCTGATCGCCGCATTGCTAATGGTCGGCGGCATGTTGCTGCCACCGCCGGACCTGTATGGCGGCGACCTCGGGAAAATGGCGGCCGCCCATCTCGTGCTGGAGATGTTCTCGATTGTCGTGTGCGTGCTGGTTGTGATCACCGCGTGGCAAACGCTGGACAATACCCACGTCAGTGCCGCGAATGTGATGGTGTTCTGTTTCAGCGTCGTCGCCGGCGTCGATCTGGTGCATGCGTTGTCCTATGAGGGGATGCCGGAACTGTTGAGTCCCAACTCGACGTCGAAGGCCATTTTTTTCTGGCTTTCGGGGCGCTGTTTCGAGTTGTTCGCGATGATGCTGGTGGCATTGCGCATCGCGCTGCCCGGGCGTCGCGATCTGTGGCTGGCGCTCGCACTGTTGTGTATCGCCACGCTGGTTTACGTCGGCAATTATCAATTGTCCGCGTTGCCGGTAACGTTCATTCCCGGCCAGGGAGTGACACCCTTCAAGGCGCGATTTGAATACCTGCTGTGTCTCGGCCATTTTGTTGTGGCCGGTATGTTTTATGCGCGCTCGCAGCGCGGTGCCCACCGTCAGTCGCTGAATCTCGCGGCGGCGAGCTTTATCATCGGTATCGGTGAACTCGCGTTTACCAACTATCTTGCCACGTCGGATTTCATCAATGTATTGGGCCATATTTACAAGGTGGTCGCCTACAGCTTTGTTTTTCGCGTCGCGTTCATGACGGGACTGCGCCATCCGTATACGCGGCTGATGCAATCAGAGCAGGCGCTGACCCGGCAGCGGCATGATCTTGAGACCCTGCTGTCGAATTTGCCGGTGGCGGTGATGCGCTTGGATAGCGCGCTGAAATATCGCTATGTCAATCCGAGCTATGAGCGAATCGTCGGCAAGCCGAAAGAACACATCCTGGGTAAGTCGCTCGCCGAGGTGGCACCCGACAGTCTGGGCGCCAACTGGCATGCGTCGCTGATGGGCGCGCTCGAAGGCAGGAAAGTGGAGTTTGAGCACAGCTACGTGTCGCCCGCCGGCACGACCGTGCATTGCGCCAGCGTGGTGGTGCCCGAGCGGGATGTGCATGGTGCGGTCGAAGGCGTGCTGACCCTATCGACCGACATTACCGAGCGCACCCGCGCGCTGTACCAGTTCTACGAATCGCGGCGCGAGCTGAACGATCTGAAATCTGCACTGGATGCGCATGCGATCGTTGCCGTGACGGACGCGCAAGGCATCATCCGGCAAGTGAATGACAAGTTCTGTGAAATATCCCAATACAGTCGCGAAGAACTGCTGGGCCGCACGCACAGGATCATCAACTCCGGACATCATCCGAAACATTTTTTCCGCGACCTGTGGCAGACCATACAGCGCGGCGACATCTGGAACGGCGAGGTGTGCAACCGCGCGAAGGACGGATCGATCTACTGGGTCTATACGACCATTGTGCCTTTCCTCGATGAGACGGGCAGGCCGGCGCAATATATCGCGGTGCGCGCAGATATCACTCAGCGCAAGCTGGCTGAGCAGGAGGCATTGCACTCTGCGCTGCATGATGGCCTGACCGGCTTGCCGAACCGCCGGCTGATGATGGAGCTGCTGGGCCAGACCGTACAAAAGGTGCTTCAGCGGGGCGGCTTCGGCGCGCTGTTCCTGCTCGATATCGATCACTTCAAAGACATCAATGACACGCTCGGCCATGATGTCGGCGACGATATTTTGCTGGAAGTGGCCGCGCGCCTGATCGCCGTGGTCGGCAAATGCGGCACGGTCGCGCGTGTGGGCGGTGACGAATTCGTGGTCATCCTGAACGCGCTGGACCATCAGCCGCCCCTGGCCAAGGCGCAGGCCGAAGCCTGGGGCGAGAAGATCTTCGAGGCCTTGCGGCGGCCTCATCAGGTGTCCGGACTGACGATCTCGACCACGTATACGGCCGGCGTCGTGCTGATCCATCAGGCTGTCGATACGCCGGGCGAGTTGCTCAAGCAGGTCGATATCGCACTTCACCGGGCAAAGCAGGACGCCCGCAATGGCATGCGCTTTTTTGACCCGTCGCTGCAAGAGGAAGTGAAAGTCCGGCTCGCGCTGGTCGACGATCTGCGTCAGGCGGTTGGCCGCGGCGAGCTGCGCCTGTATTACCAGGCGGTGGTGGATGCTGACGGAAAGATACTCGGTGCGGAGGCACTGCTGCGCTGGCTGCATCCTGTGCGCGGCATGGTGTCGCCGGCGCTGATCATTCCGCTGGCCGAGCAGTCGAACCTGATACTGCCGATCGGCGAGTGGGTGCTGAAGGCCGCCTGCGAGCAGCTGTGCCGCTGGGCCGATGACCCCGTGCGCTCGGGCTGGACCATTGCGGTGAATGTCAGTGCACGGCAGCTCTATGAAGACGATTTCGTGACCAAGGTCCGGCAGGCGCTCGACGAGACCGGCGCCGATCCGCGCTGTTTGCGGCTCGAGCTGACCGAGAGCATGTTACAGAAGGATCCCGAGCAGACCATCGTCAAGATGACCGCCTTGCAGGCGCTGGGCATTCGCTTCGCGCTGGACGATTTCGGCACCGGCTACTCGGCCATCAGCTATTTGAAGCACCTGCCGCTGAACCAGATCAAGATCGACAAATCCTTCGTCAGCGATATGCACACCAGCGCCCGGGGCGGTGCCGTGGTCTGCACGATTTTGTCGCTGGCCGAGAATCTGTCGCTGGGCGTGGTCGCCGAAGGCGTCGAGACCCGCGAGCAGTTCGAGTTTTTAAAACGTTATGGCTGCCAGGCGTTTCAAGGGTATTTGTTCAGCAAGCCGGCGCCCGCCGGCGTGGCCTGGATGAATGCGGGCGGCGAGGTGGTCTTGTCTGCGCAGTTGCCTGCCGCTCAGCCGGACGCGGCGCAGCCGGGCGGGGAGATCGAATCGCGAGCCGGGGTTTCCTGAGGGCTGGCGCGCTCATCCGGATGGTTTTTCGTCTGGACTCGGGCTGTCCTCGGGCCGATTTGCGCTAGTGATGGGGGATGACGGCTCGGCCGAGATCGCGCTTGCATGGGCACAGCGCTTCCCTGACAACATGACGTATCTGTGGCAGGAGAACCGCGGCGTGGCGTCGGCGCGGAATGCGGGCGCAGCGTTGCCGCTACCCGTCCATGCGCTTGCGGCATCGATGCGGATACCTGGTTTTCAAGATCTCTTTCAGCCTGTTGGTGGCCGCGTGTACGCGCAGACGGTAGCGCTTAGCTCAACAGCGCGCGAAGCTGCTCAACCCCGGCCAGCGTGATGTCGATGAATGCTTTATCCAGCGGCAGCGGTTGCGACGAGCATTTGGCGATGACCAGATCGGCAGCCGGATCGATAAACACGTTTTGGCCGTAGACGCCCAGACCGAAGACCAGCGGCTGATGCCCACGCATGACATACCATTTGCTCCGGTAATGCATATCGGCACCGCTGAATAGTTCATGAAAGTCGCCGGCCTGCCAGGCGGCGCGGCCATCGAAATTCAGAATGTCGTCCAGCCATGTTTGCGTCACGACCTGCTCATTGCCGCAACGGCCGCCCGTTGCGAAAAGGCGGGCCACTTTTGCCAGATCGCGCGGTCCTGCGCACAGGCCACCTGCGCAACGCGGTGCGCCGAAGCGGTCGACGGTGATGTAGCCGTCACGCTCTGCCTGAATGGGTTGCCATAGCCATTGACTGACCAGATCGGCAAACCGGGTTCCGGTCGCACGTTCCAGTACCCAGCCCAGGACATCGGTGTTTGGCGAGACATAATGAAAGCGGCCATGATGGTCGCCGTCGCGCTCCGTCAGCGAAGAAAAAAAGCTGCGCATATCCGAAGGTGCTTCGCCGACCGGCAGCGGGTCCCACAGATGCGATTTGCGGTACGCAATGATGGCTCCGCCTTTCGCATGATAGTCCTCATCAAAGCAGATACCGACACGCATATCCAGCGCGTCACGGATCGTCGCGCCGGCATAGGCGCTGCCGTTCAGCTCGGGCAGCACCGAGGTGATCGGTGCCGCAAGGTCAATGAATCCGCGCCCTGCGGCGATGCCGGCGATCAGGCCAAGGATCGATTTCGACACCGACATCCAGATATGCGGAAGCTCCGGCGACTGGCCTTCGGTATAGTTTTCGAAGACGATCTTGCCGTCCTTGAGGATGACGATGGAATCGGTATAGGTGTCATTGAGCCAGCCCGTCAGGTCCAGGCGTTTCCCATCGTGATCCAGCCGAAAGTCACTGAGGTCGAGCGGCGATGCCTGTGCCGGCGTAACGGTCGGTGCCGCCGCAATCCGGGCGGACGGTACGAGTTCGCTGACGTGATTGAAGGCCCAGCGATTGAAAGGCGGCGTCCGCCAGTTGGCCAGGGTGACCAGCCGGTCGGGGGGCGGGGGGAATTGCTGGGTCATGAAGTTCATGGGCGGTCCGGATGACGGTGGCATGGACATCGTATCGATCGATCCGACATAAGCGAACATGATGATGGCTATTTTTTAGCGTATGTTTTTATTGATTGAATTTGTCTTAAGCAATTTTAAACAGGCCATGACGTCAACGGCCATCGGTGCGGGTCTTGTCGACGGGCGTCCGAAGGTCGATGCTTGAATTTGCCGCGCGCGGCAGTCAGGGAGATGTGGGAGCGGCCCCTTGCTCGCACACCGACAATAAAAAGCCCGGGCAATGCGCCCGGGCTGTGTCACAAGCTGCGCTGCCGCAGCGTCGGCCGTGATTAGCCGAAGGTCACTTGCCCCGCATCGATCAGGGTCTGGATGGTGGTGTCCACGCCAATCAGCGTGATCGAGCCGCCATCGAAGCTGATCACCGTTTGGCCATCGATGAGGGTATCGGTGGTGAGTACGTTGCCCCAATAATTGTCGGCCGTTGAGTCATTGCTCAGGCCGCGCAGGTCCAGCACGTCGTTGTTGCCGATGCCATTGACGGAATTCCAGTCGAGGATCGTGTCGTGGCCTTCGCCTTCGACCGTGTAGGTGGACGTGACGTTGACCTGATCGAAGGTATAGCTTGCGTCACCATCGAAATGATAGGTCGCCGTGGTGGGCTTTTTCGCGGTACCGCCGCTCACTTTGATATCGAGGCTGTAGGTATCCGCCGCGTTAGCATCGGCACCGTAGAGGGCGAACATCTCCGCGCGCCAGACATCCAGCTGCTTGTCGTAGTTGTTCCACGCCGAATAGTCAGCAATGTTGGCAGGCGAATTTCCGTCGCGAAACCACACCGTCATCTGCTCGACCGATGAGCTGTGAATTGCGGTGACCTCGAAATTGAAGACGAACGTATCGATGTTGGCACCGCCATCGAGGGTGTCATTGCCATCGCCGCCGATCAGCGTGTCGTTGCCGGCGTCTGCGATGAGGATGTCGTCGCCCGTACCGCCATTGAGCACGTCATCGCCAGATTTGCCCAACAAAATATCGTCGCCCGCCAGACCCAGCAATGTTTCGCCGCTGCTGGTGCCGGGAAGAATATCGTTACCAGTTCCCGCCGTGTCGGTCAGCGTGTAGGTCGTGCCGTCAATCGTGACGTTGTCAGGCGTCGGGGAATTCGCGTTGTCATCGACCTTATAGGTCGTCCCGTCATATTGGAAAGTCTCAGCCATTTTCCCCCCGGTTCCTGATTGTTGTGAATGTCAGTCAATGCTTTGTTGAGGCTTGACTGTAGGGAAGCGCGTAACGGCGGGCAATATGACGGATCCGATTATCTGGGGGGCTTTGTCAACTTTTTTACAGTTTGTTTCGACTTCTTCAAGGGTGCCCGGCCGGATCTCTGAATCTTGCTCATGATCTGACTGACCGCGACACGGGTAGCGCCGACCAAACGGGCTATTTCGGTATTGCTGAGCCAAACGTCGGTATCGATGCCGATTTCCTTGCATCGGCGAAACAATGCATGAATGCGTGCTTCGACACTACCGCGCATCAGCTCGACTTGCCATTCGGATTCAATGAGCCGCACCGCCATTTTGCGCATAATCGCCAACGCAAACTCAGGATGGTCGGTCAGCACACTGACAAAATCCGCGCTCGGGATTTTGATCATCTGGCAGGGGGTAAATGCCACGACTGTGGCGGTACTGCGATTGTCCAGAACGGCCGCAGATTCGCCAATCAGATCGCCGGGGCCGAGCAATGCCAGCATCACGGCCGGGCGATCGCGATGCCGTCGCTCGAGGCTGGTATCGCGCTCCCCGTTGAGATTGCCGCGCATGATCTTCACGTGGCCCGAAATCATCAGCAGCACAGAACTGATCTCGTCGTTCTGGCGCACGATCATCTCGCCGGGCGCCAGGGTGATCCAACTGGCGACGTCGTTCAGCTTCAGCAGCGCGGATTCAGGCAGATCGGCCAGCAACGGCGTGATGCGCAGTGTCGTCATGGTGGGCCGGCGCGGCCATGGCTGCGATGGCCGCTCCGCAGGCATCGGCGCCGATGTGAACGCGCGCACCAGGGCCGCTTGGGTGAATGGCTTCAGCAGGACATGACGCACCAGCGTGTCATACGGCGGGGCCGCCAGCATCTCCTGTTGAACCGGATCGCTGGCGACGATGATCCAGCACTCCGGTTGCAGATGGCCGAGGGACTTCAGCAAGTCGATCGTGCCCGGATCTGACAGCGCGCAGCCGCAGACGATGAAATCGAAAATCTGGCTACGGGCCATCTCGAGCGCCCGAACCGGTTGTGCGGCGAACTTAATCTCCGGCGCGAAAGCGATGCTGTCGCGATGCTCGCGCAAGTGCTGGCGAACCAGATCCGCTACTGCCGGATCGCCATCCACGACGAGGATTCTCATGACTGGCAGCGAGGGCATTGGGCTCCGGCGGAGAGAAGGAGCGACCGATAATACGCGGAACCGGTTTAGAACTGAATTTCATATTTCAGTTGTCTGGTTATAAGCGGCCGTTAATATTCAACGGCTCGATATCCATGTTGGCGACCGGCAATAAATGGTATTCGTACCATAACGATATAAATAAAAATTAAAATCGCCACGGCGCGACCGGATCGCGGCTGCCCGCAGGAATCTCTACCCGGTGCACCGCGCTCCGGACGTCTGGCGGTGCAAGGTAGTGTGCGGCGTCGATGTCCAGGCCGTGGCCCCGGGACAGATATTTTCTGATCTTCGCGAGTTCGCTGATCACCAGTGTGCGTCCGGTCTGATCGGCAAACCAGGTATCAGGTCCGCAATATCTGCTCGGATAATTGACGATGCCTATCTGTATCGATGCGTCGGCAAACACGTGCTTCAGGGTCTCGACCGCACGGCGCATGTGGTAGTTGATGGTGATGATATTGACGGCCTTGCAGTCTTTCAGCAGAGGTTCGCCGGCCATCAGTGCACGTGCGTTCTGCATGTTTTCGAGGGTATTGGTGGCGGCGATATCGGTCAGTACATCGTTCAGGCTGTAGCCCAGTTTTTCCCAGGTGCGCCGCATGCGCAGCGCTTCGCAGCTCCCCAGTTTGGGATTGAATCCGCCGGTGAAGATAATTTTTCCGGCAGTGCCGGCCTTGTAAATCTCGATCGATTTCTGAAAGGGGCGGTGCCACAGCGTCTGTCCCAGCACGATAGTGGCGTCGGCCGCCACCGGGCGGTCCGGCAAGAACATGAAGTCGGTAATTTCCCGAATACGCTGTCCGTGCAAGTCACTCATGGTCACGGATGGCCTTTGAAATGAACCGATGCATACTCAAATGGCTGTCCGTTGGCGGCAAGCCGCTCGGCGCTGGCGGCGTGGATGACCAGTCCGTCGAGCGAGGCATCGGTTCGAAGCATGGCGATTTTCTCGTAGGCCGATTGTGCGCCGGCCAGCCGCAGGGGCTGTCCGTCCGGCGCTAGCAGACCGTCTTCGTCGCAGAATATATAGCGCTTGCCATCGTCAATCAGCCGCTGCCATCGGTGCTTTGCGCTTTGCCGGGATGCCTTTCCAATGAAGACGTCGATCGGTATCTTGCCCTGGGTGGGAAATAAACTTGCCATATAAGCGCGCGCCGCCTTACGCTGGAACGAATGGGTACGTCCCATCACCGGGGAATAATTGACCTCATTGATCACCGCGCCATTCTGATGCCAGGGCAGGGCAATATCGGTCGAAATAAAATCGACGCCGGCACAACTGAGCCCGAACAGCCGCGCGGCGCGAATGGCCAGTGCCGCATTGTCGGGATGCAGATGGTCCGTCACCTCTTCCGGATCGCCGCCCCATTGGGTTGACTGTGCGGGACGCAGGTAGGCTTTTTCTCCGGCGCCGAGCACACTGTCCGGCGTGAGCCCGGCGGACTTCAGGCAGGTGAGAGCAAGCTCATCGAGACAATAGTCCGGGAGCCGCTTGATCGGAATTTTTTTTCCGATCGCTGCATTCAGCTGGTCGACCAGCGCGGCGATGGACTGCACGCCATCGCCAACCACCGCTTTCGGATGCCGCTTGACCGCATACATAACCTGGCCGTCGATAACGAGGATGCGATGGCAGTTGCCCTCGATCTGCTCTTCAACGAGAAACTGTTTTGAGAGTCGAGACGCGTTAGCGACAGCGGATTGAAGCGCCTCCTCCGTCGCTACTCCCATGGTCACGCCTTCGCCGCGATCTCTGTCGACCGGCTTGACGACCCACGGCGCACGTAACGAGGTCAATTCGGCGACCGTCAGCGGATGCCCGGACTTGAACACGCTGCCGGACGGCACCGGTATGCCTGACGATCGCATCATTTGCAACGCAATATGTTTTTGCTGTGTGGCCACTGAGCCAATGGCGCTGTCCAGCATATTGCTGCTGCGATCGAAGAAGCGGGACCCGGAGCCCCAGCCGAGCACATACCGGCCAAAGCCGCAGTGCGCGAATGGCACGCCGGATTCGAAGGCAGCCTGCAAGATCGGTATCGTGGATCGTGCGCCTGGGATCTGCGCGGACCACGGCAGTACCTGAGATTGCTGAAATGCCTGATACAGCTTTTCCAGCGCAGCCGGGTCGTCCTTATGCGCGAGTACATCGACGATGAATTGATTCGCGATCGCCAGCCACGCATGAAACAATTTGGCCGGGAAGTGCTCGACGACCGGGAACCAGATATCGGCGACGAAGTGCCCTGGTTGTTTGCGATCGCCTTTCAGGCTGACGATTGCCGCGCGCTCAAATACCGGCACGCGGATATCTTGCAAGAGGATGGTCGTGACGCAAAGCCATCGGACAAGAAATTTTTCGGCAGGACGGCCGCTGGGTTTGTCGCCGATAAATTGAGGCTGATAGCTCTGGATGTCGTATTCCAGCGCATCGCGAATCCATTGATCGAGCGCTGCGAGGTCGACAGGCTGCGGCAATTTGAAACCAAGCTGAACATGGGTTGCCGGCTGCCTCATGCCGAATCGATAGCCTTGCTGTTTCATGTCAGGCGCCTACCCTGAAGAGCTCGGCCAGGGTACGGCCAAGCTGGTAGGCTTTCCTTGCGTTGACTTGGCCGGCGCAACGGACTTCATGCAGCTTTCTTTGCCCTTCGGCAGATCCCAGCAGCCAGTCAAGTAGCGAAGGGATATCCTCTTTGGCAGCTTCAAGGTAGTCGATGCCCGGGGTCAGCCCGGGCACTCTGGGCGAGATTTCGGTGAGCACGCAGTTACCTTGCAGCAGACCGTAATGCACGATCCTCTGCCATTCAAAATAAGGCATATTGAAGTGATGCAGGTTGAGTTGAATTTTTGTCCGCCGCGCGAGCTGCGTGTATTGCATTGGCGTGATCGCCGAAGGATGGGCAGCGCTCAGCGCGCCGACGACGCCGACCAGCCGGACAAAGCTTTTGTAGCGGCCGAACATATCCCGGTGCTGTTCTGCCCAGCTTTGCCGTCGCTTTGAATTCGAACCTACCCACAATACATCGATGTCCCTGGTCGACTCAGACGGGCTCGCCCTGAAAATTTCATTTTGCGGCAGATAGCCCATGGGCAGGAAGCGCGCCCGTATGCCGAGGCGGCAGAGCGATGCGGCTGTCTGCACATTCATGTCGAGTACAAAAGGCGCGTTGAACAGGTGCTTCAGAATGTGCGCAAACCAGCGTGACGGCATCTGCTCGGTGTTGATGAGCACGGCGTTGGCAAACCGTCGATCCGTTAGTGATGGCGCGCCATCGAGACAGAAGAAATCATGCGGGGCGAGGACGAGCGACAGCGCAGGTTCCGGTGCCTGTGCCGAAAAATGTTCGTCAGCTGCGACGGCATCCACACCGATATCCGTCAACGCCTGAACGATCATGTGCTGAAACTGCTGAAATACAAAATGACCCTGCGAGTGGCAGTACACCAGCACACGATCGCCGCGGCGTAATTGCGGCCATGTCGCTATCGCTTTTTCTGTCTCGGCCAGTGCCTGCTCGGGATGGCTGAACCAGGGCCTTTGCCAGCGCATGACTTCCTCGGATGACCATGCTCGCCGTCCTTCGTCAATGCCATGCTGCAGGTAATGGAGCAAGGGATTGAGGCCGGCCGTGCGTACATCTTTATGTCGCCTCAGATATCGCGATGTGCTGAACAGCGGCCCCGGATCGAGGCCCTGCAGCCAGCCATGGTTCAGGTAGTGCGATGCAGGCGACATCTCGGCCGGTAGCGGCGACAGCAGTTGCGCACGGTAGTAGGCGTCGTCAAAAAAAACCGACTGCGCAATGAGGGAATCATTCATCGTCGTCATTACTCTGTCCGGCTGCGGTACCGCCCCTGTCCCTGATGTTTAACGGCTGCGTGTTCTGCGGGCAGGGGAGTTGCCTGCGTCCGCGATCCGGTCCATCCGCATCCCATCCGCGTCCCACCCGCTTCCGGAGGGACGACACATTGCTGCGATCGCTGAACCCAAGGGGCGAAACGCAGCGCGCATGACGTGCGACATTCCCGCCATCAGCCTGTTAACCATCCAGGCAGCTCGCGGGTATCATCGCAACGACCCGGTCCCTGATGAATGACCTGTCGAGCCTGGTTTTTGGTTATTGTCTTTATAACATAATACGGTCGATATTCAGGCCAGTGAAAAGCACATAGCGGTCCCGGCAAAGGAGCGGTTCATGGACGATCAGATCCAAGGTCTTGAGCACATGCGGAACACCGCCCTCGATATGGCGCTGAGGTTCGGCCCGAAATTGATGGTGGCGGTCGTGATTCTCGCGCTGGGATTTATGGTGAGCCGCTGGGCCAGCCGGCTAGTGGCGCAGGCAATCGATCGGTTCAGGCTCGAGCCGCCCGTCGTGTCGTTGCTGGTCAGGATTGTGCAATTGATCGTGCTCTGTCTGTTCGCAATTATTGCACTGCAAAATCTGGGCGTTGAGCTTTTGCCCCTGATAGCCGGGCTCGGCGTGGCCGGTGCCGGGGTGGCGCTGGCAATGCAAGGAATCTTGGGGAACGTCGCTGCCGGCATGACGATTATTTTTACCCAGCCTTTCCATGTCGGTGACTATCTGTCGATTGGGGATGAAGAGGGCGAAGTACTGGAAATTACGCTCTTCAGCACGACACTGGGGCACCCGGACCGCTCGCGAGTCATTATCCCGAACCGCAAGATCGTCGGGGAGATCATGCACAACTACGGAAAGATCCGGCAGCTCGATGTGTCGGTGGGCGTTTCCTACGGTAGTGACATGGAAGCGATTTTTCTGGAGATCAATGCGCTCTTGCGGCAACACCCGCTCGTTCTGCAGGATCCGCCGCCGGTGTACGGCATCAAGCGCTTCGGAGATTTCAGTGTTGAAATCGCTGTCAACCCCTGGGTCCAGGTGCCCGATTACACCACCGTAACGGGCGAGCTCAACCGCGCGATACTGGAATCCTTCCGCGAGAAAGGTTTCGACATTCCAATGCCACAGCAGGAAGTGCATATGCGGCCGTGATTGGTGCGTGCCCGCCACAGCTGACGCGCATCCATATCGTATTAAATACTGATACCATTCTTCAGTGGCAATGCCAGCCATTGGCTACTTAGAATGAGCACGTTCTGCCGTCGCGCTGTGGCCTGCGCCGTTTTTACGATGGCACCCTTGGCCGGCTAATCGAGACCAGTAGAGCGGATGACATGGCAGAACTCAAGATCGGATCCCTGACCTTATCGACCTCACCAGGCCGGGATAATTTTTCGGCACTGCGGCGGCGTTACGTCCAACTGGGCGACAAGCACAGAAGCCAGTTCAACGAGCGCTATGCGGCTTTCCAGACGGCAGATGATCTTTTCGCAAGCCTGCCAGCCGACATCAATAAGGTCAGCTCGGAGGTTGCTGCGATGGTCGCTCAAGATCTCGCGGCAAACCGCATTTACGATATCAGCGAGAAATCGATTCGTTCTGAGCTCGATGCGCGCGCAGAAGGTGCGGCCGAAGGTTTCAACCGCGTGCAAGACGCCTACTTCAGCATCCTGGGGATGGCGAAAGAACTCGACACGCAGCGAAAAGAAGCGAAAAACAACCGGGCCCAAATTGTCGGTGGAGGCTTTGGCGTTGAAGGTGCGGCGACCGGTATCGCGCAGGCGGCTATTGCGAATGCGGCGATCGGGCTGGTGTATGGACTGGCGAATCTCACGGCCAAAGCAGCTTCCAGCTTGGGTGACCAGCAGAAGAAGCGCCAACTGCTCCGCGATCCCGACACCAAAGCGGACGTCGGCGACTTCTTGATGCAGATTGCTTTGCAAGGTTGCGAGCTGGTTGCGGCTACGGTGAATGACGTTTCTGAAAAACCCCAATTTGATACGGTCACCGGCGATAGCCGCGATAAGTCCGCCGCCATCGTTGAGAATGTCCTGGCCGGGCGCGTGCCTGCCGACGAAGTTCAGTCCGTACTTTTGCAGGCACTAGCGCTTAACCCATTCAATGACGATGCCTGGATTGCGTGGCTGGATCGTTTTGGCGATCAGGACGGAAGCCTGATCGCCAGTGCGGATGTGGCTGGCATAACGGATATGAAGGCACATCGGGCCCGATTATTTTCCAAGCGTAAAACGACCCTGTCGTGGGATACGCCTGAAGCATGCCGGGCTAGTTCGCTGACTCTCGAAGAATACGCCCACTGGCTCGGGTTATCGTTTGATGAAGAACGTGCGCTGATCGAAGTGCGAGCCGAGGCTCTGGATCGTCGGCGCCGGACCTTCGATGGCGTTACTTATCCGACCGAGGCCGAGGCGATCGCGGCACGACAAGCTCACGACGAATTATTGCAGCGAACGGTGGACGGAATCGTCTACAAGAACGTTGCCGACGCTGATGAGGTGCGCGAGAAGACGCGTACAAGAATCGTTGCCGGATCTCGTTCGACGAATTTTTTCGGCTGGTCGATGCTGGCTTACCGCCGTTGGTCGGAGATCAAGGGAAGGTCGTGCCGGAAAGAGGTCTTTATGTTTCTCTTCTTCGTTATGGCCAGTCTTTTTCTGGCCACAGTGGGGCTGACGATGATGGACGTGAGGTCAGAGGTCTCTGCCATTGTCGTGTCAGCGTTTATTTTTATTTCGGCGATTGTCGCGATCCCGCTCCAGATCAGGCGATTCCATGATCAGGATCGCTCCGGCTTTTTCGTACTGTTGAACCTGATTCCCTATGTCGGTTGGTTGATTACATTTGCATTCATGTTCGTTGAGGGCACGCTTGGCGACAACAGGTTTGGACCGAGTCCAATCAAACGATAATCGCACTTTCGACGTAACAGGTTTGTTGTCGAGACAGCCAACTGGGCTGAATGGATTTTGAACCTTCAGTTCGCGTTGACGTGCGTATCGACAGCACGGGCCGCTCGAATACTGGTTCTTTCTGAGCTGTTTTGTAGGCAGTCTGTATTCAGCCTGAATTTCCCCATGGCCACCGGTGGAACGCTTCCACGGCTTGTTATGTTGCCACTTTGAAATTATGTTGACGGGGTAAGTGCTAAAGGCGCTGCCGCCGGCAGGGGGAAGTGATTGCAAGACGCCTCAATGCTAATCGGACTGGCGCCTTTCCAAAATTTTTTTCAATCCGATGTCAGGATTTCGTCTTGTCGCACGACGAAGTCACTGTGTACAGCATGTGCACCCACCCATCAAAGGAGAAAAAGATGAATATCAAGACACTTGCAACCGTAGCCGCCGCCCTGATCGCTAGCTCTGCATGGGCAGATTCGAATACTGAACACAAGTGCGGTGCAGGCACCTGCGGGAAAAAACATAGCAGCTGCAAGAAGAACGAAAAATGCGATGTCGCAGACAGTGCTGCCGGCACGGCTAAAGATGCGAGTTGCGGAAAGAAGGACGCCGCTTGCGGGAAAAAAGACGCGAGTTGCGGAAAGAAGGATGCCGCATGCGGGAAAAAAGACGCCGCTTGCAGCAAAAAATAAGACGAGGAGCAGCGTATGGCCGGACTGGGCTACCGACGCGAGATGGCCGATTGGGACATGGCGGCGGTCAATGCAGATTTTTTTGAAGTCGTTCCTGAAAACTGGATTCGGCGCGACCGCTTTCCACTGCATCAGTTAATTGCCTCAGGCCGGCCCGTTCATCTCCATGGCGTGTCACTGAATCTTGGCGGCCATTCGGCGATCGACCCCGTTTTTCTGAAAGAGATCCGAGGGTTAATCGATGATCTGGGCGCTGCCCATTATTCCGACCACCTTGCTGCCAGTGGCGACGCCCATCAGTTATACGACCTGTTTCCCATTCCGTTGACGGCTTCCGAGGTCCGGCGTGTTGCGGACCGTATCAGCCGGGTACAAGACATCGTGGGCAAGCGCATCGCAATAGAAAACACGACCTGGTATACCAACATTGGCGAGATGAGCGAGCATGAATTCATCTCGGCGGTGGCTGAGCGCGCGGACTGCCATCTTCTTCTGGACCTCAACAATATCGCGGTGAACTTCAAAAATCATGGCGGTGACACGCCTGAGGATTTCGTCGCGAAGCTGAATCTGGAACGTGTCATCTATCTGCATGTGGCCGGCCATGAATTTGACGATCGCTTCGGGATGTATATCGACACCCATAGCCGGCCCGTCGAGGCGCCCACGGCCGATTTTGCCCGGCGCTTGAATCAGCGATACGGTATTCCTTTACTGCTCGAGTGGGACAACGATGTACCGTCGATGGACCTCATTAATCGGGAGCTGGCATGTCTGAGCACTTCTACGATTACGTGAGGGGCCGCTCTGATGTGGTACCTGAAGGCTATACGGCGTCTGGCATGCGTGTGTATCGTTATCTGGTGTGGCTGGGTGCAAGCCAGATCATCGAGTCATCGTTTCCGCAGTTGCGAGATCAACTGGGCGAAGACGCCTGGTGTGCCCTGATGGAAGAATTTATTCGGCAATCCGAATGGACGTCACCTTATTACGGAGACTTATCCCATGAATTTACCCGGTTTCTGGCGCGTGCAAGCGCCTGAGTGGTTTGCTGGTATCGGACTGCTCCTGCTTCGTGTGTGGGCGGGACAAGAATTTTTGATGGCGGGTCTGACAAAACTGCAAGGAGGGTTGCATGCGCCCGAGTGGTTTACCCAGCTGGATTTTCCTTTTCCGCTTCAGTGGCTGAGCCCCGACCTCAACTGGCTGGCCGCCGGCATCGGTGAAACGGTACTTGCCATTGCACTGCTAGTCGGTTTCGGCGCGCGACTGGCTGCGCTGGGACTGCTCTACATCACGTATGTCGCGGTCTGGACCGTGCATTTTGATCTCGGCTGGCAGGGGTGGAACGCCATCCAAACGGAACAAGGACTGGGGTTCAAGGTGCCATTAATGCTGGCGGTGATGTTGCTGGCAATTCTGACGCAGGGACCGGGGCATTTTTCTCTGGATGCCTGGATGCGCCGTATCCTCAGCAGGCGACATCCTGTCGCTCTGCGCGGGACTGCTGCATGAGCAGCACGCTGAACTTTTCAGACTGGGCATTGCAGTGGCGTGCGCCGATGCTGAAGTTTGCCCGGCTGCATATTCAGCCTACCGAAGAAGCCGAGGATGCCGTTCAGGATGCATTCGCGGCCTTGATGGAAGTCGGCGAGACCACATTACGACAGGTCGACCCAAAGCTTTATTTGTTCGGCATATTAAAGAACAAGATCAGCGACCGATTGCGCCGTAAATACCGTGCTGAGCTGAATTATGCCGATGCGTTCACGGATGATATCGACGAGCTGCTGTTCAATGAACGTGGACATTGGCTGAAAGATGCCGCGCCTGCACTCTGGCAGTCGCCGGACGCTGCGCTAGAAAGTGAGCAATTTTTCGCGGTGGTCGATCTGTGCATGCATAAGCTGCCGACCAAGGTGGCACGCGTCTTTAGCATGAAGCAGCTGCTCGATTGCGACGCCGATGAAGTATGTACGACGCTCGCCATGAGCAAATCCGACTATTGGCAATGCATGAGCCGTGCACGCAAGCAGATACAGCTATGCCTGAGCCAGACATGGTTTGACGGAGGTGCGCCATGATGACCTGCCGCCAATACATTTTTCAATTGACTTCCGGCCAGCTTGAGCAAGCGACCTATGTCGATCGTTTAAATGCATGGCAACACCGATTGATGTGTAGCCGGTGCCGGGCATTCACAAAAAACGATGCGCAATTAGATGATTTATTGAAGGCTTATCGTGAACGTTTGATGACACCGATGCCGGAAGACCGTTCCGATTAAGAGCCTGTCCCGGCAGGTCGGTGGCAAGGCGGCAGTTCCGCAGACAGTACAGACGGTCGGCAAGGAACTGCCAACGCCGCCAGCGGCCTGCCGG
>JACCDS010370962.1_pt1 | contig 31562 bp, 28 predicted proteins | sample 7446441 | NCBI WGS metagenome assembly JACCDS01 (sample SAMN15323445, study PRJNA562643) | freshwater metagenome | isolation source: river surface water | place: USA:Blue River Watershed | collected 2017-08-17
GCAGGAAGTGGGCTGGGTCGGGCGGGTCAAGCTTGAGGCACCGCCACGGGTGCAGTGGGGCAAGCGCTTGAATGACAGCATTGGCCACTGGGCCATGCTGACCAACCCGGAAAGCCTGACGCTGGCCGACGTGTACCGGCTGTTTGTGTTTGATATCAGCTCGGCCAAAATTGATCATTTACCGGCCATCAAGCAGGTGGAACTGGCGATTGAACAGGGCTTGCAGCAGCCATTGAATCAGTTTTTTGAATCGCTGCATCACGATTGGGCCTAAATTTAGCGGGGTTGAGCAGGTTTTGTGCAGCGCAATAATTATCGCCGCGCCGGACAAATTTCTTCAACCCTGTTATACTTGACTAATTCGTTCAACTAATCCCGGTTCTGAGCCCAGCCTGGCCGCACTACCCGGAATTGGTTTCAGGCAATTTCAGCCACTTTTTCAGCAATTTTAGCAATTTTTTTCAGCCACTTTATCCAGCCGAGGTAGTAAATGCGCTTGACCACTAAAGGCCGCTTCGCGGTAACAGCCATGATCGATCTAGCCTTGCGCCAGAATAAAGGCCCGGTAACGCTGGCGGGAATCAGTGAGCGGCAAGAAATTTCCCTGTCCTATCTGGAGCAACTGTTTGGCAAATTGCGCCGCCACAAAATTGTGGAATCGGTGCGCGGGCCGGGCGGTGGCTATACGCTGGCGCGCCGGGCCGACAAGGTAACGGTGGCCGACATCATCATCGCAGTCGATGAACCGATTGATGCGACCCAGTGTGGCGGTAAGGAAAACTGCCGCAGCGCCGACCATGAAGGGGGTTCGCGTTGTATGACCCATGAACTGTGGTCCACCCTGAATGCCAAAATGGTCGACTACCTCGATTCCGTCTCGCTACAAGATCTGGTCGACCAGCAGCGCGCCAAGCAGGTGGAGCAAAACGTAATTTTGATGCACCGCACCCAGGCGGCTGCGTAATTGAATGAAAATATTAACTTTACAAGTATTGGAGTGTAAATGAATGCCCCGCTGGAAAAGGATGAAAGCAATCAATTGATGCAGGTGATCAAGGCACCGCATTTTCCGATTTACATGGATTATTCAGCGACCACGCCGATTGATCCGCGTGTGGCAGACAAAATGATTCCTTACCTGCGTGAACAGTTCGGTAACCCGGCTTCGCGCAGCCACATGTATGGCTGGGATGCAGAGCGTGCGGTTGAAGAGGCGCGCGAGCAGGTGGCGGCGCTGGTTGGGGCTGATCCGCGTGAAATCGTCTGGACTTCCGGCGCAACCGAAGGCAACAATCTGGCGCTCAAGGGCGCGGCACAGTTCTACAAAAGCCGGGGCAAGCACATCATCACCGTCAAAACCGAGCACAAGGCGGTATTGGATACGGTGCGTGAACTGGAGCGGCAAGGCTTTGATGCGACCTATTTGCAACCACAACCGGATGGCTTGATCACGCTGGCGCAGTTGGAACAAGCCGTGCGCCCGGATACGATTTTGGTGTCGGTGATGCTGGTCAATAACGAAATCGGTGTGATTCAGCCGATTGCCGAAATCGGTGACTGGTGCCGCAGCAAGGGAATTATTTTCCATTGCGATGCAGCGCAGGCGACCGGCAAGGTGGAAATTAACCTCAATGAATTAAAAGTCGACTTGATGACCTTTACCGCGCACAAAACCTATGGCCCGAAGGGCGTTGGGGCACTGTATGTGCGGCGCAAGCCACGGGTGCGGCTGGAAGCGCAAATGCATGGCGGTGGTCATGAGCGCGGCTTGCGTTCCGGCACGCTGGCGACGCACCAGATCGTTGGTATGGGCGAAGCGTTTCATTTGGCCAAGCTGGAAATGGCGACCGAGTTGCCACGGATTCAAGCCCTGCGTGACCGGCTGGCACAGGGCTTGATGAAGATGGAAGAAGTGTACGTCAATGGCGATCTGGCCCAGCGCGTGCCGCACAATTTGAACGTCAGCTTTAACTATGTCGAAGGCGAATCGTTGATCATGGCGATCAAGGACATTGCCGTCTCCAGTGGTTCGGCCTGTACCTCGGCCAGTCTGGAACCGTCGTATGTATTGCGCGCCCTGGGGCGTAGCGATGAGTTGGCACACAGTTCAATCCGGTTTACCATTGGCCGCTTTTCCACCGAACAGGAAATCGATTTTGCGGTCAGTTTGTTGACCACCAAGGTGGACAAATTGCGCCAGCTTTCGCCACTGTGGGATATGTACAAGGACGGGATCGATATTGCCTCGATCCAGTGGGCCGCGCATTAAAGCGGGCACAAGCGCAGGGCAACGACGGTTTTATTGAATATTGATCAGTTTTGATCAGTTTTGAAAATGGGAGCAATCAATGGCTTACTCGGAAAAAGTGTTGGACCACTATGAAAATCCACGCAACGTCGGCACCTTCGACAAGAGCGACGACAGTGTTGGCACCGGCATGGTCGGCGCACCAGCCTGTGGCGACGTGATGAAGCTGCAAATCAAGGTCGGGCAAGATGGCAAGATTGAAGACGCCAAATTCAAAACCTATGGCTGCGGTTCGGCGATTGCCTCCAGTTCACTGGTGACAGAATGGGTCAAGGGCAAGACATTGGAACAGGCACTGGAGATCAAAAACACCCAGATCGCCGAAGAACTGGCCTTGCCGCCGGTGAAAATCCACTGCTCGATTCTGGCTGAAGATGCAATCAAGGCTGCGGTGCAGGATTATCAGGCACGCCACACAGCAGCATAATGACCAACCCGGAGGAAACCATGAGTGTCACCTTGACTGAACAGGCTGCCAACCATATTTCACGCTATTTGGAGCGCCGGGGCAAAGGCCTTGGCCTGCGCTTTGGCGTACGTACCACCGGTTGTTCCGGGTTGGCGTACAAGCTCGAATATGTCGATGAGGTAGGCGGTGACGATTGCGTGTTTGAATCGCACGGCATCAAGCTGTTTATCGATCCGAAGAGCCTGCCGTATATCGACGGCACCGAACTCGATTATGGGCGCGAGGGGCTGAACGAGGGCTTTAAGTTTCGCAATCCGAATGTCAAGGATGAATGCGGCTGTGGCGAAAGCTTCCGCATTTGAGGCCGCTTGAAATAATGCCGTCGCTCCAGAGCTAAATGTGCCATGCAAAACCATTTTGAACTGTTTCAGTTGCCGGTACGCTTTGCCGTGGATATGAATGCCTTGCAAAGCGCGTATCGGGCCTTGCAGGCGCAAGTGCATCCAGACAAATTCGTGCAAAGTGCTGCGCCCGAGCAGCGTGTCGCGATGCAATGGGCGATGCTGGCCAACGAGGCTTACCAAACCCTGAAAAATCCACAACAACGGGCGCGCTACCTGTGCGAATTGAATGGCGTGCCGCTCAATATCGAAACCAACACCGCCATGCCGCTCGATTTTTTGATGCAGCAAATGGCATGGCGCGAATCGCTGCAACAGGCGCGCTTGTTGCGCGATGGGACGACGCTGGAGCAACTGGAACACGAGTTGCAAGCCCAGCGTTTGGCCCATCTGGCCAAAATTGAACAATGTTGTGACGCTGGTGACTATATCGCGGCAGCCGGTGAAGTGCGCTGCATGATGTTTGTCGATAAATTTGGCGAAGAAGTGGCACAAGCGTTTGATGTGCTCGACGATCAAGATTAACCCCGAAAAACCTATGGCATTATTGCAAATTTCCGAACCGGGCATGTCCGCGCTGCCACATCAGCACCGGCTGGCGGTTGGCATCGATCTCGGTACCACCAATTCACTGGTGGCCTCAGTCAAAAGTGGCGACGCACAGGTGTTGCCCGATGCCGAGGGGCGCATGCTGTTGCCTTCGGTGGTGCGCTATCTGCCCAATGGCTATGCCAAAATCGGCCATGTGGCGCAGGCAGCCCAGGTCAATGATCCAAAAAACACGATTGTCTCGGTCAAGCGTTTCATGGGCCGTGGCCTGAAAGATATTGCCTACGTTGAGAATCTGCCATATGACTTTCAGGATGTGCCGGGCATGGTGCAATTGAAAACCGTGGCTGGCGTCAAAAGCCCGGTGCAGGTTTCTGCCGAAATTCTGGCCACCTTGCGCCAGCGGGCCGAAGATGCACTGGGTGGCGAATTGGTCGGCGCGGTCATTACCGTACCGGCCTATTTCGATGACGCCCAGCGTCAGGCAACCAAGGATGCGGCGCAACTGGCCGGGCTCAATGTGTTGCGCCTGTTAAGCGAACCCACGGCGGCGGCGATTGCGTATGGCCTGGACAATGCCTCGGAAGGCGTGTTTGCCGTGTACGATCTCGGTGGCGGTACGTTTGATATTTCGATTTTACGATTGACGCGCGGCGTATTTGAAGTGCTGGCCACTGGCGGTGATTCTGCCCTTGGCGGTGATGATTTTGATCACCGGCTGTTTTGCTGGGTGCTGGAACAGGCCAAACTGGCTCCGTTGTCCGATGAAGATACTCGGCTGTTGATGCTGAAGGCGCGCGAAGTCAAAGAATATTTGTCCAGCCACGACATGGCCCAGTTTGAAGCCGAGCTGAAAAGCGGTGAATCAGTCAAGCTTGCCATCAGTGCCAGCGAATTTGCCCAGATTACCAGCCATTTACTGGGCAAAACCATGAATGCGGTCAAGAAAGCACTGCGCGACGCCAAATTGCAGCCCAGTGACATGAATGGCGTGGTACTGGTGGGCGGGGCGACCCGCATGCCATCACTGCGGCAGGTGGTGAGCGAGTATTTTGGTCAAGCCCCGCATGCCGATATCGATCCGGATCAAGTGGTCGCCCTCGGCGCGGCGATGCAGGCCAATTTGTTGGCCGGCAACCGTGCGGTCGGAGATGACTGGCTGTTGCTCGATGTGATTCCGCTCTCGCTCGGTGTCGAAACCATGGGTGGCTTGGTGGAAAAAATCATTCCGCGCAATTCCACCATTCCGTGCGCCCGGGCGCAGGAATTTACCACCTTCAAAGATGGCCAAACCGCGTTGGCGGTACACGTATTGCAGGGCGAGCGTGAGCTGGTATCGAATTGCCGCAGTCTGGCGCGCTTCGAGTTGCGCGGCATCCCGCCCATGGCCGCTGGTGCGGCCCGGATTCGGATTACCTATCAGGTTGATGCCGATGGCTTGCTCTCGGTTGCGGCCCGTGAAATGCTGTCCGGGGTACAGGCTGAAATCAGCGTCAAACCGGCTTATGGTTTGGGCGATGATGAAGTGGCACGCATGCTGCAAGAGTCGTATGCCAGTGCCGAATCGGATATGCTGGCGCGCGCCTTGCGTGAAGAACAGGTTGAGGCCGAACGGCTGATCGTGGCGATTGAAGCGGCACTGGCGCAAGATGGTGCCTTGCTCGATGCTGATGAGTTGGCCAATATTGATGCCTTGCTGGTGGCCACGCGGGCCAGCGTCGGGCAAGACGATGCCCATGTGATCCGGCGTGCCGTACAAGATCTGGCCGATGCCACCGAAGAATTTGCTGCCCGGCGCATGGATCTTGGTATCAAGCGCGCACTGACCGGCAAGACGCTGGCGCAGGTGGTGGCGTAGCGGTGCCGGGCTTGGCGCATCAGCGGCCAGCCCCAACTGCTTGCCCGACCCAGCGTCCGGCCCGGTGCTTAGTTCCTATGGTTAGTCAATAGCAAGTCAACCTCAAATCAATCTCAAGCCAACAAAAAATAGCCAACCTTGCCAGGAAAGAAGTCAAATGCCTCAAATCATCCTATTGCCGCACGCCGGGCTGTGTCCGGACGGTGCGGTACTGGACGCAGTCAGCGGCCAAACCATTTGCGATATTTTGCTTGAAAATGATATCGCCATCGAACACGCCTGCGAAAAAAGCTGCGCCTGCACCACCTGCCACGTGCTGGTGCGAGAAGGTAGCGCTTCACTCAATGAAGCCGATGAATTGGAAGAAGACTTGCTCGACAAGGCGTGGGGGCTGGAAGCCTGTTCGCGCCTGTCATGTCAGGCGGTGGTGGCCGATACCGATTTGGTGGTGGAAATCCCCAAATACACGATCAACCACGCCCGTGAAAATCACTAAGCCAAGGGAGTTGCCATGAAATGGACTGATGTACAGCAAATTGCCGAAGCCTTGTACGACCGGCACCCCGATCTTGATCCACTGACGATTCGTTTCACCGATTTGCATCGCTGGGTGTGTGAACTGGATGGCTTTGACGATGAACCGAACCGTTCCAACGAAAAAATTCTGGAAGCAATTCAGGGTTTGTGGATTGAAGAAGCACGCTAAGATCGGTTGTTGCGATGAAATATAAACCCAAAAAGAAGGCGGCATCGATTGACGATCCGACCGGCAGTGCCAATGCTGGCGCGCTTGACATCAAGCCCGGTCAATCGATTGAATTGCTCAAGCAATTGCACATCCTGACGCGGGACGGCAAGCTCAATCTGGATAGTCGGCGCAAGCTGAAGCAGGTATATCACCTATACCATTTCATTGAACCGCTGTTGCAACAGGTGCTGGCGCAAAAACAGCACGTCCAGTTGGTTGATCACGGTGCGGGCAAGTCGTATCTTGGGTTTATTTTGTACGATCTGTTTTTTAAAGCGGCGCAAACGGTGGCTGCCGCCGAATCGGGCGTGCCCGGGGCGGCCAATGGCGCGGGGGCAGCGACTGGTCACGTCGAGGGCCATGTTGCCGGTCACGTTTATGGCATTGAAACCCGTGCCGAACTGGTGCAAAAATCGCAGGAACTGGCGAGCCGTCTCGGCTTTGATGGCATGTCGTTCTTAAACCTGTCGGTTGCCGAATCGATGACGCATCAGGCGCTGCCGACACAGGTCGACGTGGTAACCGCCTTGCACGCCTGCAATACCGCGACCGATGACGCGATTGCGTTTGCGCTCAAAAAACAGGCGCAGTTCATGGTGCTGGTGCCGTGCTGTCAGGCGGAAGTCGCTTGTGTGCTGCGCAAAAACAAGGGCAAAGCCCTCTGCAATCCCCTCACCGAAATCTGGCGTCACCCGTTGCATACGCGCGAGTTTGGCAGCCAGGTAACCAATGTGCTGCGCTGCCTGCAACTGGAAGCGCATGGCTACCAGGTCAACGTCACCGAGTTGGTCGGATGGGAGCATTCGATGAAAAACGAATTGATCATTGCCAGCTACAACGGCAAGCCAAACAAGCGCGCTGCCGCACGGTTGCAAGAGGTATTGGCTACGCTGGGACTGGAAGAAATGGGCGACAGATTTTTTGTCCCAGCCGAATTGGCTTAAGGGGCGCTAGCGCGCCCGAATCCGCATGCTCTGTGACAATACCGAAAATGCCAGCCCGACCTGATTGCGTTCGAGCATGATGGTCAGTTCGGAATAGGTACAAATCATGTCCACCACATTCACCCGCACCAGGGCCAGTTTTTTCAAAATCGCCTGATAAATCCCCGGTGTTTGGCGTGCTTCCGGGTCCAGCCGCAAGGTCAGGGCCGACAGGTTGTCAAGCCGCACCAGTAGTTGTTCCTGGGCGAAAGTCGCTTCCACGGCACCGATCAGTGGTCGGCCAACAATCACCAATACCTCGTGCAGGCCTTGGGTGACGGTAATGAACACGCTCGGCTGTTGCTGCGCCAAATCGAGCAACTGGCGTTGGGCAGCACGGGTAGTATGAGAGTGGCGGAAGGTAAATTCGGTCAGCTCCGAGCGGGTGGTCAGTTCAGCCATTTGTGGCAGCAGCGCCGCCTCCAACTGCTCGCGCTTTTGCAGGCGCACCGCCAGCCGGGTCAGGGCCATCACAATGGCTGCCTGTCCTACCGGTTTCCACATGTCCTTTTCCAGTTGAGGTTGTAGCTGCCGCGCCAGTTCCGATAAATTGATCAGTCCGCGTACCATGCCTTCGGTTAAAAAAGCCGATTCGGTCACCAACTGTTCTACCTTCGATGCAATCGATGTCATGTTTTAAAATAAGCAAATTTTTAAGTTTTTTTAGGATTGGTGTTCTGTTTGGCAGTGACAGATGAAACGAAATATGATCACCGCACCACGAAGTATCCCACACAACGAACCTCAACACAAAGTTCCATCACTATTTTTGCCAAAGGAATCACTTCATGGGCCAAGCTGGCCAAGTGGGCAAAGTGGACCAAATCGGCTGGCATCAATCTCCATAACTGGAACTCCCGGTGCTTGGCTCTGGCATGCTTGGCATCTGCGTCGCTCTGTAGCTCTGGCCCGCTGCACTGGCACGCTGCGCTGTTTGGCCTGATACGAGCCTTGCCGCCATTGTTTGACATTCTGGGATATCATGCTGGTCAAACTGGACAAACCATGCCAAACCGCCCCAAAATTATCGCCATCGTCCCCGCCTACAATGAAGCACCGGCCATTGCAGAGGTTGTCACGCACTTATGCGCGCTGCTTGATGAATCGGGTGCCCCAATGTTGGCTCAAGTCATCGTTGCCGACAACAATTCCAACGATGATACCGGATTACATGCCGCCGCCGCAGGCGCAACCGTGGTTCGGGAAACCCGGCAAGGGTATGGCTATGCCTGTATGGCGGGCATCCGCATGGCGTTTGACGCCGATATCCTGTTGTTTGTCGATGGCGACCATTCGGTGGAATACCGGGAAATCGGCAGCTTGCTGGCACCACTCTACAGCGGGGCCGATTTGGTCATCGGTGCCCGGCGTCATGTCGATAGCGGTGCCATGACCTTTCCGCAACGCTTTGGCAATGCCTTGGCGTGCAGCTTGGCACGCTGGCTGTGGCGCGTACCCATGACCGATTTGGGGCCACTGCGCGCCATTACCCGTCCGGCCTTGTTGCAAATTGATATGCAAGACATGACCTTTGGCTGGACCATCGAAATGCAACTGCGTGCCTTTGAACTCGGGCAGCAGGTGGTTGAAGTGCCGGTTTCACTACACTGCCGTTTGGGACACTCAAAAATTAGTGGTACAATTCGGGGCGTGGTAGGCGCTGCCATTGGCATTTTCGCCATGATTGGCAGATTGTGGTGGCGAGGTTATAAAAAATCTCGTCAAATCAGGTAAAGTCAGGTGTGCATCACCCGTCGCTTGGCTTATTAGCTTCTTTGGCAATGGCTTAATTATTTCTCTTTTTATTTAATTGAGTGCAGCCCCAATTTTAATTGAACACAGGAGAGAATCATGCAGGTATCGAAACAAATCAAACGACTCATGCTGGCTTTGGTATTGCCGGTTGTTTGCGCCAGTGCTTTTGCCTCGGGTAGCGAAGCGTATGAAGATCCGAAGCAAAAAATGTACAACACCGGCAAGGCCGTATATGAACAAAAGCTCGCTTGTACCGGTTGCGCAATGGCAGGCAAGTCGCTTGATAAAGACGTAGCAAAAATGCTGTTGGAAGATGGCAGCAAAACCTCGACCCTGAGCGCGGATGAAAAGGCTGCCCTGGTTGAATTCCTGAAAAAGCGCTTCAAAATGTAATACGCTTGATCCGGTTAGTCTGACGGCAGGTGGTTACTGATTACCTGCCGTTGTTTTTGCCGTGTTTTTGCCGTTAGCCGGTTATTAGGCTATTTTTTACCCGATTTTGTCCCACATTGCTTTCTTCCGCGCGGTTTTGGCACGGTCGTACCACGCTCTCCGCCCCCTTTTCTCATTTTTCCGTTTTTTCAGCTACCCCGAATGCGCCTAATCGCTTCTCTCTCGGTATTGATGCTGGCCGCCCTGGTCATTGGCTCTTATCAAAATATTCTCGGCCAATTGGTCGGCTTGAGTCTGGCGCTGGTATTGGGCGCTGGGCTTACTTGGCACATTTTGCGCAGCCCCCGGTTTGAAACCATCCCGCTCCATCAAATTGTGTTGCTGGCACTGGGTTTGCGTGGCCTGGCCCTGTTTGCCGCGCCGATGCTGGAAGATGATTATTTTCGTTACCTGTGGGATGCCTATCGCTTCGCCAGCACCGGCAGCCCGTATGGCGCGGCACCAGCCAGCTTCTTTGGTGACGACAGCGTACCGCAGCGTTTTCAATTGATTTTAAACTTCATCAACTATCCCGACATTCCCACCATTTACGGCCCGGTGATGCAATACTGGTTTTTGCTCGGTTATGGCATTGCACCGGGGCAGGTAGCGGCATTGCAATGGCAAAATGCCGCGCTGGATGTCGGCATCATCGCCCTGCTGATTTATGCTGGGGCCAAACCCCGTTATTTATTGTTGTATGCCCTCTGTCCGTTGGTGTTAAAGGATTCGATTGGCACGGCCCATCCTGACGCTTTGCTCGGCCTGTTTGCCGTAGCCGGAATGGTATTTTTACATCGCCCGTGGTTGGCAGGCAGTCTGCTCGGTCTGGCGCTGGCGACCAAGGTTGCGGCACTGGTATTGGTGCCATTTCTATTGATTCGGGCCGGTTGGCGCGGCATGCTGGCCCTTGGTTTGACGCTGCTGGTTTGTTACTTGCCGTTCCTGTTGCACCCGACCAGCAATGAATTGCTGGCGCTCGGCACGTTTGCCCAAAATTGGCGTTTTAATCCACTGTTGTTTGCCGGTTTGGATGCGGTATTCGGTTCATCGCTGGCGCGCCCGGTGGCCGGTGGTTGTCTGGCGACATTGTTGATTTACCTGTACTGGCGCTATGCGCGCCAATTACAGGCGGCGGGGCTGTGGTTTGGGAGCGGTCAGGGGCAGATCGGTCGGCACCTGCCTCCGGCTGATTGGGCTTTGGGTTTGTTGCTGGCCCTGGCTCCGGCGGTGAATGCATGGTATCTATTTTGGCTGTTGCCGATTGCGGTATTGCGCCCCAGCCGCACGGCGTGGACGGCCACCTTTCTGCTGCCGCTGGCCTATTTCAATGGGCATTACCTGCCGCAAAGCGGTTTGGCTGAGTTTGCCGTGCCGCTGCCGGTTACGCTGGCTGAAATCGGCATTTTGGCCTATACCTGTTATTTGGATTGGCGTGCGCCGCTCGCTTCCCGATCTGCCACATGATTCACCGCTTAGGTGTTGCTCTTGAACTTGGGTGCGCCAAGACTTCAGGATGTGGTTCGGGGGGGCGAGTCGCGCGGTTTTTTAGGGCGTAAATCGGACGGACACCCCGGCGTCAAAGCGATCTGGCGTGTGACGCCCTACTGCTATCGATCACCCAAGATACACTGCAACTGCTGCCGTAATTTCGGTATCAGTCATTTTTCGAAGCCTTTCCCAATCGGTTCTGCCGCGTAGGTTTTTGGCCACTGAGCCTTTGATTTTAATTATTGCCATACCTATTTTCCCCCGGGTTTTTTTGCAAGGCCACGTTTGAAATTCTTTAATTCGTCATCACTGGGATAGGCAGAATCAGGGTCATTTCTTGCAGCTTCAGCGATTTCCTCATCTGATAGCGCATCGACAGCATCCCAGTCGGTCGTGCCTTTTAATTTAGTTGTATCCTTGCCAGAAATTTTCACAATAGCCATCATTTCACCAGTATAGAAATGTAATCGTTAAAATCCACCACGCATGTATAGGACTTACGCAAAATTGTCCCAGCAAGGCGCGCTGCCGCAGGCAGTACGCCTGTACGGCAAGGCAGCGCAACGCCGCTGGGGCGGTTTTGCGTAAGTCCTAATGTATAAAGCAACTTCACTGTATGGCCAGTACTTTCCGCCGGTGAATACCTTGTATCTGTTTCGGCGCTTCCATTGTGCGGTATTGTGCCCCATCTGCACCGCATAAACGGCCATCTTCCTGCTGCCTTTCAATGGGCATCACGTACCACAACGCGGTTTGGACGAGTTTGCTGTGCCGCTGCTGGTCACACTGACTAAACTTGGTAAGTTTCTTTCAGGAATGATGAATTTGCGCTAAAAACTGTATTGGTCTGGATGAGCGACACAGTTAGGAAAATGGCCTGCTGTACTGGTAAAAATATCGACGAATTGAACCTTTTGTTAAAAATTAATGGCGAGTATGATTCTGGTGTCGTGACTGACAAACACTGAAACTGGGGTGCAAGCTAACCAATTCGGTGTGGTCACGGTCGGCTTCGATAGCCATTACTTTGCAAAAATAATGGTTGGTTGCCGTAAAAATCGGATTAACTATTCAATTATGGGGATCGATATGCAAATTCAGGATCAGGATGATCAAGCAGGCAGCGCGCGGGGTGGGAATCGCGATGACGTGGCAGCAGGGAAGCGAGCTCAGGTTGATAAGATGAAGGCTTCGGGCCGGTGGACCGGGCCGGCGCAAGCTGGAGATGATGCGCTGGGGGCGTTGGCATTGTTACCGGGCACTTGGAAGAACGTGCCGAATTTGCCGGGGCGTGGCTGGAACATGATTGCCTTGCCGTTTGTCAGCAATCCACCCAGTCCGCTGAATTACCGCCTTTTGTTGAACCAATATAACGAAGAACTGACGTTTTCCTTGGTCGACAAGGCGGTGCCCAATCGCGGCATTTCGACGGTCGGGCAAACTTTGGTCAATTCGGATCAGTTTATCGCTGCACTGCACTATCAGCAATCGATTACCCAGATCGCGGCTGAAGATTCCCCAGTGAGCGGTTTGGCCGGGAACCCAGGGTTGCCGATTCATCTGGAGCCAGGTTTGTGGCTGCATATGCTGAACCAGACCGAAGATGGCAATGATCTGGCCCGTTTGGCGACCATTCCGCATGGTGATTCCGTATTGGCACTGGGCAGTAGCGCCCAGGTGATGGGGCCGCCGACGATTCCGGTTATCAGTGGCTTGCCGCTTGGTGTGAGTCCGGATTTGAATGGCCGGTATCTGGCACCATACAACCATTTCCATACCAACCCGTTTCGCAACCTGTTTGATCCAACCATACCGAACGCCTTGCTGACAGCCGCCAATCAGGGTGTGAATATTGTCAAAACAACCGTTTTAACGGTGGATACCACCATACCGAGCGGGAGCATCACGAATATCCCATTCGTTATTAAGCAAGCCAATGCAGCTTCAATGAAATCAACTTTCTGGATTCAGGAATTGGCCGAAAAGGATAAGCACGGCAAGCCGAAATTGCGGCTACAGTACTCGCAGGTTGTGATGCTGGACTTTTTCCCCCGGCGCGATGGCATGCCGGGCAGAATTGCCTGGCCGCATATCAGTATCAATACCATGGAAAAAGTGAAGTAAGCAAATTGAGGTAAGTACTGCCATACCGGGGCTTTTGCTGCATCTGCGCCCCGGTTGGCAAATGGTTATGTCAGGTGCTTGAATCAGGCGCTGGCAACCAAATCAAGCGCCACATCATGCGCATCGGCCTCAAATTCGGCCAACTGGCAGGCAAATGCCACCCCGAGCGTGCGCGGGCGCGGGCTTGCGGCTAGCGTCCGGTCATAAAATCCACCGCCATAACCGAGCCGAAACCCGGCCCGGTTAAATCCAACACAAGGCACCAGCAGTGCCGGTGGCAGCTCCAGCCATTCTTGCGGTTCGGGAATCGCCACGCCAAACCGGTCGGTGCTCAATGTTTGCCCCGGTTGCCAACGGGCATATTGTAGTGCGGCATCGTTTGCCACCACCACCGGCAGGGCCAGTTCTACCCCGTTGTGCCAGAGTTGTTCATACCATGGCCGTAAATCCGGTTCGCCCCGAATTGGCCAGTACACACCCAGCCGGGGGGGCGCGTGCTGCGCGCACCAATCGAGCAGGGTTTGCCCGATTTGTGCGGTGGCGAACTGGCGTTGTTCCGGCGCTAGGGCGCGCCGTGCCGCCAATAGCGCTTGGCGCAGTACGGCTTTGGTGCTGGAATCTGTCATATTGGTGCGATCAGACATATAATGACGAAATGGTGGTGAACCTTGAGCTTAACCCGGAAATGAGGGAACGAACGTGAATTCCAGTGTAAAAATCGCCCTGGCCAGTGTCTTTTCAGTGGCGTTGCCCTTGCTGGCACAATCGGTATCGGCCAAACCGGCTCAGGCCAGGCAGGGAGCTGCACAGGCGGCCCCGGCTCGACCAATCGCCCCAATCTCGGCTGCCGATATCAGTTTTCTGGCCTTGCGCAGCGCCGCCATGCAAGGTGACATCAACAGCGCCAGTCGGCTGGCCGAGACGCTCGGGCAATACGAAATACCAGCCTATGTCGATTATTATCGGCTAAAACCCCGGCTGCGCAATGCCTCGGCAGCCGAAATCCGCGAATTTCTGGCGCACCACGAGGGCAGTGCGATTGCCGACCGGCTACGCAATGACTGGTTACTCGAACTCGGGCGGCAACGCAACTGGGCGGTGTTTGATGAGCAATTTCCCCAATACGTGGTGGCTGACGATTTACAGGTCAAATGCTATGGCTTGCTCTCGAAAAGCCTGAAAGGGCAAAACGTGGCGCAAGCCGCGCGCGATTTGTTGCAATCGCCGCGTGATTATGGCGATGCCTGCAACAGCCTGATTGCCACCCTGTTTGAAGCCGGGCAGTTTGAGCCGGGCGATATTTGGGGCCAGGTGCGGCTGGCTGGCGAAATGAATGTGTCATCGGTGGCGCGCAAGGCGGCCGATTTGCTCGATGTTTCAGAAAAGGTGGTGCAGCAATCGTTTGATAGTCCGGCCAGGGTGGTGGCGCGGGGCGTTGGCTCGGGGCGAGTCGAGCAGGAATTGTTTGTGTTGGCCCTGACCCGGCTGGCACGCTCAGGCAGTGCCGGGCAGGCGCTGGCATTGCGGGGCTTGAACCAAAATGCCGCCAAACTCAAGCAAGAACAGCGCGCGCTGGCCTGGGCCCAGATTGCACTGCCCGCCGCGATTAATTTGCTGCCCGAGGCACAGGAATACTGGAGCCAAACCGGCGGTGCCGCGCTCACGACGGAAGGCTACCAGTGGCGCGTGCGCACCGCCTTGCGCGCCAGTGACTGGAAACAGGTCAAGCTGGCGATCGACGCGATGCCTGCCCGCTTAAAAAGCGATTCGGCCTGGATGTATTGGCAGGCGCGTGCCTTGAAGCAGCTTGAAGGCAGTGCCAACCCGCAAGCGAGCGCGTTGCTGCACAATCTGGCCGGGCAAACCCATTTTTATGGCCAGTTGGCGCTTGAAGAACTGGGGCACATGATATCGATTCCCGCCAGCGGGACGCCCCTCGCCGACGCAGAAATGGCGGCGATTCGCAGTAATCCGGGTTTTCAGCGCGCGCTCAAGTTTTTTTCCATGGGCTTGCGCTTTGAGGCAGTACGGGAATGGAATTGGGAATTACGCAGCATCAGCGAGCGGCAAATTCTGGCAGCAGCCGAACTGGCCCGCGAAAACCATATTTTGGATCGAATGGTCAATACCTCGGATCGAACCAAGAGCGAATTTGATTTTACCCAGCGCTTTCCGTCACCGCACTACGATATCATGAAGCTCAATACCCAAACGCTGGGGTTGGACAAGGCGTGGGTGTATGGCTTGATCCGGCAAGAGTCACGCTTTATTCAGCATGCCAAATCGAGTGCCGGGGCGCAGGGGCTGATGCAATTGATGCCCGCCACGGCACGCTATGTGGCGCAAAAAATTGGCTTGACCGGGTTTGGGCCGGAGCAGGTGAACGATATTCGCACCAATATTTTGCTGGGCACCAACTATTTGAACATGGTGCTGGGCAATTTGGATGGTTCGCAAACGCTGGCCACGGCGGCTTACAATGCCGGGCCGGGCCGACCGCGTGCCTGGCGTGCCAGCTTGGTGCGTCCGGTCGAAGGGGCGATTTTTGCCGAAACCATTCCATTTAGCGAAACCCGTGGCTATGTCAAAAGCGTGTTGTCCAATGCTACCTATTACGCCGCCCTGTTTGACAAACAGCCGCAATCATTAAAGGCCCGGCTGGGCATGGTTGGCCCGCGTGGCCCGGCCCTTGCGGCAGAATGAGTGGCAAAATAAGTGGCAAAAAAAGTTGCAAAATAAGCTGATACTTAACCTAGAAACCGGCATAAATATCCATGGAACAAACCGAACTTGATTCAACCCTGGCGCAAACGCTGGCCAATCTGGAAAAAACCGGCATGACGCTGGTCATCGGCAACAAAAACTATTCTTCATGGTCGATGCGGCCATGGGTGGTGGCCACGGCGTTCGGTATCCCATTTCATGAAGTGCGGATTTTGCTTGATCAACCCGATACTTCCAACCAGATCGCTGAATACAGTGCCGCAGGCCGGGTGCCGGTATTGATCGCAGGGCAGGTCAAGGTTTGGGATTCGCTGGCCATTTGCGAATATTTGGCCGAGCAGTTTCCCGAGAAAAACCTGTGGCCACAAGATGTGGTGGCACGTGCCATGGCCCGCTCAATCGTGGCCGAGATGCATTCCGGTTTTTCCGGCTTGCGCAGTGCCATGTCGATGAATATCAAAATGTCGTTGCCAAGGGCTGGTCGCACACCGGCGGCGCAGGCCGATATTGGCCGGATCAGCGAGATTTGGGAAGATTGTATGGCCCTGTATGGCCATCAAAAATTCCTGTTTGGCGATTTTTCGATTGCCGATGCCTTTTATGCCCCGGTCGTCATGCGTTTTCACACCTATTGCGTCAGTCTGGCACCGGCACTGCACGCGTATTGTGAACGGGTGCGCGCCCATCCGGCGGTGGCGCAATGGGTGCGTGAGGCGCTGGCTGAAGTCGAAACCCTGCCCCATGAAGATCAACCCCCTGCCTGATACTGCCTCGGAATAAGCGGATGGAAATTTATCAGGTAGGCGGTTCGGTGCGCGACGAATTGCTCGGTGAACCAGTGGTCGACCGCGATTTTTTGGTCGTCGGCAGCACACCGGAACAGATGCTGGAACAGGGGTTCTTGCCAGTTGGCAAGGATTTCCCGGTGTTTTTGCACCCGCAAACCCATGAAGAATATGCACTGGCCCGCACCGAGCGCAAGACTGCGCCCGGCTATCAGGGCTTTGTATTTCATACCTCGCCGGGCGTGACGCTGGAACAGGATTTAATCCGGCGTGATTTGACCATCAATGCCATTGCGCGCCATGCCGATGGCCATTTGATTGATCCATTCGGCGGCCAAAAGGATTTGGAGCGGGGTGTTTTGCGCCATGTCTCGCATGCCTTCGCCGAAGACCCGGTGCGCATTTTGCGGCTGGCGCGCTTTGCCGCCCGGTTTACCCGTTTCGTGATTGCACCGGAAACCATGGCCCTGATGCAAGGCATGGTGGCGCAGGGCGAAGTTGATGCACTGGTGGCTGAGCGGGTATGGCAGGAACTGGCGCGCGGCTTGCAAGAAGCCGCACCACTGCGCATGTTTCAAATTTTGCATGAGTGCGGCGCGCTGGCGCGCCTGATGCCGGAACTGACCGACCTCGCATTTGCCTCCGCTTTGAGTCAGGCCGCTGCGCTCGGGCTTGGTTTGCCCCAGCGTTTTGCCTGCCTTGGGCCGGGCATGGCTCCGGGACAGTCGTTACAGAATCTGTGCCAGCGCTTGAAGGTGCCGTCAGAATGCAGCGCCTTGGCGCAGATGTTGCAACGCGAATTGACCAGTTTGCGCCAGCCGGGAGATGCCAGCCAGATGGTGGCATTGATGCAACGCTGTGACGCCTGGCGCAAGCCGGAACGCTTCTTGCTGTTATTGCAAACCCTGCCCTGCTTTTTGGTGCCGGAGACCGTTATTACCCACTGGCAAAGTGCGCTCTTGGCGGCGCGCGCGGTGGCGAGTGGTGAGATTGCAAAAAATTATCAGAATCAAGCAGACAAAATTGCCGCAGCAATTCTGGCGGCGCGGATTTTTGCGGTTGACAATACACTCGCTGCAGAAAGTTAAAATGGAACGAACAGGCAGCAAATTTCCTGCTATTCTAGCTACTCAAGCACCTTCTCCCTGATTCGTTGCTGAAAGAGACTATGTTTTTGGCACCTGACGTCACTTGCAGTCTGTTTTGCGCCATGCACTGTGGCAGGGAGAGCTTCGCGCCGGGTAATGGCTGCACCATGTTGTTGTTTTGTGGCAAGGAGTCGTGTCCATGAACGCTTGGCGACGCTTGCTGTTTAGCATGGGTTTTTTGCTGCTGATGGGTATTTTGGCCTTTCTGTATTACCGTACCCAGGCGCTTGATATTGAACAGCAAAATCAGGTGATGCTTGATTTGCGTGGTTTGAGGCAGGTTGATGTCGAATGGAATGCCAATGTTTTGCGTTCGCGCATTGGCTTGAACAATGATTACGACCCGGTCACGGCCCCGTTGCGTGCGGTGCGGGAATTGCAGGATAGGCTGCAAAAGGCATTGAGCCTGACGCGCGGCAAAACTGCCACGCTGATGCTGAACCGTTTCAATCGCTCCTATATCGACAAGGGTGAAATGGTGGAACGCTTCAAGTCGCAAAATGCGATTCTGAAGAATTCGCTGATTTACTTCCCGATCGCTACCGATGATTTGCGCCGTACCCTGCGCAGCATGCAAAGTGGCCCGGATGCGGCGGCACTGATCGAACTGGAAACGGAAATCAGTGCCGTGCTGGCCAATACCCTATTGTTTAATCTGGCACCGGATGCCGCACTCAGTACCAGGATCAAAGCCAAGCTGGCGCAGTTAACCGCCAACCGTTATCCTCCGGGCATCAACGAGGCGCTTGAGCAATTGGAGCGCCATGCTCAAACCATCTTGCGCCAGCGCTTGCTGGAAGACATGATTTTGGCGCGCTTGGCCGCGACACCAACCGATTTGTATATTGATGACCTAATTAGCGCCTTTGAACAGGAATTTGTCGAACTATCGGCCGAGAAGCAGCGCTATCGCAGTTACTTGCTGGCCTATTCAGCGCTGCTGTTGATCATGCTCGGCTATGCCGGTTGGCGCATCGTTAAAAACTATCAAGTGATTGCCCATGTTAACCGCAGATTGCTGGCCGCCAACGAAACGCTGGAGCGGCGGGTGGCCGAGCGCACTGCCGAACTGGAACGCCAATCGGCGCAACTGGCCGAACTGGCCACCCATGACGGCTTGACCGGTCTGATCAATGGCGGCCAATTCATGACCCAGTTGGGGCGGGCGTTGTTGCGTGCCGAGCGGCGTTCCAGCGTGGTGGTGGTGATGTTCATCGATCTCGACGGGTTCAAGGCGGTTAATGATACCTATGGCCATGCGACCGGTGACTTGGTGCTCAAGGCCGTGGCAGAACGGGTACCGAAAAATTTGCGGCAGGAAGATTTTCTGGCCCGGCTTGGCGGGGATGAATTTGTCATCTTGCTCGAAGATGTGGTTAGCCGCGAAGGCGCAGTGCGGGTTGCCGAAACAACTCTGCGCCAAATTGAAAGCATTACCTCGGCCGGTGGCCATCCGGTCAAAATATCGGCCAGCATCGGCATTTCCAGCGCCCAGGGGCGGTTTGGCGTGACCTATTCCGGTACCGCCTTGCTCGATGAAGCCGACCATGCCATGTACAAGGCCAAGCAAAACGGCAAGGGACGGATCGCCTTTGCCGACGACGCGCCATGGCCGGTTCGGGCAGTGCCGGAGGCAGACTGCGATGAGCCCGCCGTTGCCAGTGAGTCCGCCCTTTCCAGCGCGACAGCATAAAGTTGTGTTGCCGCAAAGAAAGTGGTCGAATTACACGATAAAAAAGATATTTTTTATTTGACTAATTGATTGAATCCCTATATGATTCGCGGACGTTGTAATTACCTTACTTATTTCCCGTGCTGTTAATGCTGATCGGCCAATGTTGATTGGATAGCAGTGTGATTGTACCCAACGCGATGTGCAATAGAGTTATTATCAAAAAGTATAGATGGTTATGAGCATAATAAATATTGATGAGCTAGTCGTAGAGTTGGGGGCAGATGAACCCTGTGGGCCGGATCTGGAGTACGATCCGGAAATGGTTGAGTTACTGCGCGAGTCGGAAGGCAAGCCCGAAGTGCAGTATGGTGATACGGTCACCCCGGCAGTCGTGCCGGAATGGAAAGTAGTCAAAAAGCTCTCGCTCGGACTATGTGCCCGTAGCCGCGACTTGCGGATAGCAATTTTATTGTTGCGCTCCCTGATTGCCCTGCATGGCATGGAAGGGATGGCCGAGGGTCTGACGCTGATCCGGCGGCTGCTGTCCGAGCGCTGGGACTGGGTTCATCCCCAGCTTGATCCGGATGATGATCTGGATCCGACCATCCGGGTAAATACCCTCGTTGCGCTGGCCGATCCAGTTACCATTATGCGTGAGTTCAAGGACTGCGGTTTTATTAACCTGCCTGGCCTTGGCCCGTTTTCGCTGCGCCAGCTTGAATATGTTTCGGGTGAGGTGCCGTGGCCAGCCGGTGTGAATAAGCTGGAAATGACCACAGTCGACGCCTCCATCAAAGATATTTCCAGTGAGCAAATGGCGGCATGTGTCGCTGGTTTGCAAGCGGCCTATGAGGCAATGGAAGGTATCGAAGAAACCCTGTCACGTCAGGTAGGTTCTTCCCACATGATCAATCTGGATGCATTGCGCAAGGGTTTGAAGCGGGTGCGGGACTTTGTGCAGGAACGCACGGCTGGTGCCACGCTGCCCGGTGCCGCAAGCCCGGACGAGGGGCAAACTGTCGGCAGTAGTGCACCCGCTGGTGCCGCAGCAGGACGGGCCGCCCCGATTAGTGGTGAAATTAGCAGTCGCGAAGACGTTTCTCGTATGCTCGATAAAATCTGCGTGTATTATGCCAAGTACGAGCCTTCCAGTCCGGTTCCATTATTGTTGCAACGAGCACAAAGATTGCTGTCCAAAAACTTTTTTGAAATTCTCGAAGATTTGGCCCCGGATGGGCTGGGACAGTTACAAATGGTCTCGGGTGTGAAACCGACACAGGAAAGCGAATACTAGGCGGCAAGCCAGGGCTTGGGGTGGCATATAGCATGAATTTGCCACGATTTTGCCAAGAGTTTGCCACAATTAATAATCGAAGGAAGGAAATGAAATATGGGCAAGGAAAGTAGCCAGAAATTCATCGCCCGCAATCGTGCGCCCCGGGTGCAGATTGAGTACGATGTAGAAGTGTACGGTGCAGAGAAAAAAGTGCAACTACCCTTTGTGATGGGTGTGTTGGCCGATTTGTCAGGTCAGCCAGCCGATCCGCTGGCACCGGTTGCCGATCGCAAATTCCTTGAAATTGATGTCGACAACTTTGATGAGCGTCTGAAATCAATGAAGCCACGGGTCGCCGTGCAAGTGCCCAATACCCTGACCGGGGAAGGTAATCTGGCCGTTGACATGACCTTTGAGAGCATGGATGATTTTTCACCGGCAGCTATCGCGCGCAAGATCGAACCGCTCAAGCAATTGCTCGATGCCCGCACCCAGTTGTCGAACCTGATGACCTATATGGATGGCAAAACCGGGGCCGAAGAATTGATCGCCAAGCTGCTCAATGAACCGACACTGATGCAGGCACTGACTGCCGCACCGAAGCCGGCCGAATCCGCGCCCACCGAATAACCCTATCGCTATCAAGAGGCATTTCCATGGCTGAAACCAGCGCAGAAGTATTGCAGCAAGGTGGTGCGACGCTCGAAGTGAGCGATTTTGCCAGCCTGTTGCAAAAAGAATTCAAACCCCAGTCCGACAAGGCCAAAGAATCGGTTGAAACCGCCGTGCGTACCTTGGCGCAACAGGCGTTGCAAGGTACCAACCTGATTTCGGGCGATGTATTGGCGACCATCGAAGGCTTGATCGCCCAGCTCGACAAAAAACTGACCGATCAAATCAACCTGATCATGCATACCGACAAGTTCCAGGCCGTCGAAAGCGCCTGGCGCGGTTTGCACTACATGGTCAACAATACCGAGACCGATGAAACCCTGAAAATTCGGGTGATGAACATCTCGAAGCTGGAACTGGGCAAAAACCTGAAAAAATTCAAGGGCACCGCCTGGGATCAAAGCCCGATCTTCAAAAAAATGTATGAAGAAGAGTTTGGTCAGTTCGGTGGCGAACCGTTCGGCACCATTGTCGCCGACTACTATTTTGATAACAGCCCGCCCGATGTGGAACTGTTAAGTGGCATGGCCAAGATTGCCGCTGCCGCGCATGCACCGTTCATCGCGGCGGCAAGCCCGTCCGTGATGCTGATGGATTCATGGAATGAACTGGCCAATCCACGCGATTTGACCAAAATCTTCCAAACTCCGGAACATGCCGCCTGGCGCAGCTTCCGCGAATCAGAAGATTCGCGTTACGTTGGCTTGGCCATGCCGCGCTTTTTGGCGCGTCAGCCGTATGGCATCAAAACCGATCCGGTCGAAGAGTTCAACTTTGAAGAAGATACCTCGGCTCAGGATAGCAAGGGCTACTGCTGGGCCAACTCGGCCTACGCCATGGCCACCAACATCAACCGCAGCTTCAAGATGTATGGCTGGTGTTCACGGATTCGCGGTATCGAATCCGGTGGTGCGGTCGAAGGCTTGCCGGTGCATACCTTCCCGACCGATGATGGCGGGGTAGCCATGCAATGCCCGACCGAGATCGCGATTTCGGATCGGCGCGAAGCCGAACTGGCCGGCAATGGCTTCATGCCGCTGGTACACAAAAAGAACACCGATTTCGCCGCCTTCATCGGTGCGCAATCGTTGCACAAGCCAGCCGAATATGACGACCCGGATGCAACTGCCAACGCCAATTTGGCGGCCCGGCTGCCGTATTTGTATGCAACCTGCCGCTTTGCGCATTACCTCAAGTGTATCGTGCGCGACAAGATTGGTTCGTTCAAAGAAAAGGACGAAATGGAGCGCTGGCTGACCAAATGGATTATGAATTACGTGGATGGCGACCCCGGCAATTCGAGCGAAATCACCAAAGCGAAAAAGCCTCTGGCAGCCGCAGAAGTGGTACTCGAAGAAGTGGAAGGCAATCCGGGGTATTACACCTCGAAGTTCTTCCTGCGCCCTCACTATCAGCTTGAAGGCCTGACGGTTTCGTTGCGTCTGGTTTCCAAGCTGCCTTCGGCGAAGGGCGGCTAATCAAAGCAGCCTTTCAGATTGGCGCGGGTAACAGGGGTTGCCCGCAACAAAATTGCAATTTTGCAAAAAATTCGTTGGCAAAATGGTTTGCCAACTTTAACTGGAGAAAATCATGGCATTAGATATGTTCATCAATATGGGCGCCAACATCAAGGGCGAATCGCGTGACAAGGTTCAAGGCCCAAAGGGTGATATCGACATTCTGAGCTGGACCTGGGGCATGAGCCAATCCGGCACCACCCACACCGGCGGTGGCGGCGGCGCAGGCAAGGCCAACTTCCAAGATCTGTCGTTCACCAAATACGTCGACAGCGCATCGAACGCACTGATGAGCGCACTGGCCAAAGGTTCGCACATCGCAGAAGTGAAGTTGATGGTACGTAAGGCTGGCGAAGGTCAGCAAAAGTACATCCACATCACGATGAAAGAAGTGATCGTGACTTCGGTTGCGACCGGTGGCAGCGGCGGTGAAGACCGTTTGACCGAAAACGTGACCCTCAATTTCGGCGAAGTCAAGTTTGACTACACGCCGCAAGACACCAAGGGTACCGTTGCTGGCGACAAGACCTTCGCTTGGAACATTGCAGAAAACGTGGCAGTCGGTTAATCTTCCGCTTGTTGCAAAAATTGCGCTGCCAATTGGGCAGCGCAATTTTTTTCAGAATCTGTAAAATGGCTTTTTTGAGCCGGTTTTTATTGTTGTTTGGTGGAAACTACAATTTCCATGTTCTTGATTAACATTGATTTTATTTGACTGCCGAACACGGCAGGGAGTGCGACATGCGTGCAGAACAGCTCATCACCGAAGGTAATTTGGCACAGGCGCTGGCGGCACTGCAAGATGTGGTCCGCAAAGATCCCTCGAACGCGAAATATCGCGTTTTTTTATTTCAGCTTTTGTCCGTCATGGGCAATTGGTCGCGTGCCTTAAATCAGTTGAATGTCGCGGCCGAGCTCGATATTTCCACCTTGCCCATGGTGCAAACCTACCGCGAAGCGCTGCAATGCGAGGCACTGCGCGCCGAGATTTTTGCTGGCAAGCGCGCACCGCTGGTATTGGGCGAACCTGATCCATGGCTGGTGCTGTTGATCGAAAGCCTGCATGCCGCTACGCCCGAACAGGCAGCAAGCATGCGCGCCCAGGCGATGGAGTTGGCACCTGCCACCAGTGGCCGCATCAATGGCGAGCCATTTGAGTGGCTGGCCGATACCGATGCCAGACTCGGGCCGGTACTGGAAGCCATCGTCAATGGCCGCTACTACTGGATTCCATTTTATCGCTTGCAAAAGATCGAGCTTGAAGCACCGACCGACCTGCGCGACAAGGTGTGGAGCGCCGCCACCCTGACCACTGCCAATGGTGGCGAAACCGTGGCCCTGATTCCGACCCGCTACAACGAAACCATTGGCGCAGGCAAAGATGAATTATCACTCGCGCGCCTGACCGAATGGGATGCCAATGGCTTTGGCCTTGGGCAGCGCATGTTTGCCACCGACGGCGGCGACTATGCCTTGCTCGATATCCGCACCATTGAACTCGATACCGCACCGACCCAAAGCGTTAGCGCCGAGACCGACGCTGCTGCCGAGGCTGATGCCAACCTGGCCGAGTGAATCGGCCAATTTGGCAAGGTGACGATACGAAGGTGACGAAACAAAGGTGACAAAGGTGACAAAATAAATGGCAGACCTGGCCCCCCGTGAACGATTGCAACCATCGCTGCTTGACCGGCTGACCGATTTTGCGCCGGACAAGCAGGTCGAATCGCGCGAGCAGCGTGTGCTGTCCCTGCGCACGCTGCACCAGAGCATTTTGCGCGATTTGGGCTGGTTGCTCAACACCACCCAAATGTTTGGCACGTTCGACGATACCAAGCCCTATCCGGCGGTGGTCGATTCGGTGGTCAACTATGGTATGCCCGACATTTCCGGCGTCTCGATTGCCGGATTGAAGCTCGATGATCTGGAAAAAGCGATCAAGGCAGCCATCTGGAATTTTGAGCCGCGTCTGATCCGGGATTCGGTGCAGGTACGCACCATTTCCAAAGTTCAGACCGGCACCAACTACAACAAAATTGCGTTTGAGATCGAAGCCGACATGTGGGCCTTGCCCTACCCGGAACGGCTGTACCTGAAAACCGAACTGGACATGGAAGGCTCAACCTTTCGCCTGACTGAAATGGAGCGCAGCCGCTAAACCATGAATCCCCGTTTTCTTCAATACTACAATCAGGAATTGCAACACCTGCGCGAAGTAGGTGGTGAATTTGCCCGCGAATATCCGAAAATCGCCGGTCGGATCGGGCTGGAAGGCTTCGATTGTGCCGATCCGTATGTCGAGCGACTGCTTGAAGGCTTCAGCTTTCTGGCGGCCCGCATCCGGATGAAAATCGATGATGAATATCCGCGTTTCACCCAGCATTTGTCGGAACTGGTGTACCCGCATTTTCTGGCACCCACGCCGTCGATGATGGTGGTACACATGCGCCCGGATTTAACCAATCCGGCGCTGGGCAACGGTTTTCTGGTGCCGCGCGGCAGCACCTTGAGCAGCATCGTGCCGAATCAGGACACCACCGCCTGCCAATACCGCACCGGGCACGATTTAACGCTCTGGCCATTAAGCCTGGCCGAAGCCAAATTCTTTACCCACAGCGGTGCCCAGGCCGGGCTTGATGTCACGTTTCCCAGCACCATCAAAGCCGGTTTGCGGCTGCGTCTGAAAGTCGATAGCGCGCACCACTTTTCCGCCATGGCGCTCGATCGCTTGTGCGTCCACATTCGTGGCAGCGACGATATGCCGATGCGCATTTACGAAAAAATCTTTGCCAATATCGAATCGATTCTGGTCGTGCCACCAGAGCGGCCAGCCAAGTGGCATCATTTTTTGCCCAAAACCAATCTGGTACGGGTTGGCTTTGACGAAGAGCAGGCCCTGTTGCCATCCTCGCGCCGCACCTTTCAGGGCTACCGCCTGTTGCAGGAATACTTTGCCTTTCCGCAGCGCTTCATGTTCTTTGAAATCAAGGGCTTGCGCGCGGCACTGCAACGGGCCGATAGTCGCGAAGTCGATATCCTGATCCTGCTCAACCGGGCCGATACCCAGTTGGAGCAAGTGGTCGATGCCAGCAATTTTGCCTTGAATTGCACCCCGGCCATCAACCTGTTTCCCAGTCCTTCAGACCGGTTTAATGTCGATGACGGCACCATCGAATACCATGTCGTGCCGAACCGCAAGCATCCGCTCGATTATGAAGTGTTTCAGGTGCGCGGCGTGGTCGGCTATGGCGCGGGGGGCGAAGCATTACAGGAATACGATTCGTTTTACAACGCCAAAGACCTCGGCACCTTGCATCAGGCCAAGGCGTTTTATCACATCCGGCGTGAAAAGCGCAAAACCTCGGAAAAACAAAAGCGCATGGGCACCCGCACCAGCTACATCGGCACCGAAGTATTCGTCTCGATTGTGGATGGCAACAACACCCCGTATCCGCTGGAACTGAAGCAGGTTGGCCTGTCGCTCATGTGTACCAACCGCGATTTGCCATTGACCATGACGCTTGGCATCGGCACCACCGACTTCATGCTGATGATGGAGTCACCGGTAGCCGAAGTGCGGGCGCTGGTTGGGCCAAGTGCGCCGCGCCCCTCGTTTGCCGAAGGCAAGGTGGCGTGGCGACTGATCAACCACCTGTCGCTCAATTACCTGTCACTGGTCGATACCGATCCGGTACAGGGCGCACAGGCACTGCGTGAAATGCTGATGCTGTATTGCCATGAAACCGACATCGCTTCCCAGCGCCAGGTCGAAGGTGTGCGTTCGGTCAAGGCTGAACGCGTCACCCGGCGTTTGCCAACCCAGGGGCCGATCACCTTTGGCCGGGGCTTGCAACTGACCCTGGTGTTCGATGATGCGATGTTCGAGGGTACCGGCGCGTTCCTGATGGGGGCCGTGCTGGAACACTTTTTTGCGCAATACGTGTCGATCAACACGTTTACCGAAACCATCGTTAAAACCATTGCGCGTGGCGAAATCATGCGCTGGCCAGCCAAGAGCGGAATATGCGCGACCCTGTAGAACTGCTGCAATATCTGGAAAAAAATGTCCATAAAATGCATTTTTTTCAGATCATGCGCCTGTTGGAAAGTGCCTTTCCCGATCTGCCACGGGTCGGCGAATCGATGCGCCCGCGTGATGATGCGATTCGGCTCGGCCAAACCGTCGAGCTGAAATTTCACCCGACCATGGTCGAATCGCTGCAACAGGCCAGCGCCAACCGCCCGGCCAAATTACTGGTCAATTTCTTTGGCTTGCTCGGGCCGCAAGCGCCGATGCCGCTGCATTTCACCGAATACGTGCGCGCCCGTACCCGGGAGGCGGTGCCGGACATGACCTGGGCCGACTTCCTCGACATTTTCCATCACCGCTTGCTGACCCTGTTTTATCGCGCCCACGCCATGAACAGCCCGGTGATCAGTCTGGATCGGGACGACAATGACCGCTTTGCCACCTACGTTGGCAGCATGTTTGGCATCGGCACCCCGGCCCTGCAAAAGCGCGACCACATCTCGGACTTTGCCAAACTGCACTTTGCCGGATTGCTGGCCAACCGCAACCGCCCGGCCAGCAATCTGGTCACCATCTTGCACGAGTATTTCAAGCTGCCGATTAAGCTGCAACAATTTGTCGGGCACTGGATGCGGCTAACCCCGGAAATCCGCTCGCGACTCGGCACCCAGGACAGCAGTTGCCAGTTGGGCGTTGGCACCGTGCTGGGCGAGCGGGTTTGGGATTGCCAAAACAAATTCCGCCTGATCATCGGCCCGCTCAGCTACGACGATTATTGCCGCATGCTGCCCCAAGGCGAGAGTATGCGACGCCTGATTGCCTGGGTGTGCAACTATGTCGATTTGTCGCTGGAATGGGATGTGCAACTGATCTTAAAGAAAGAACAAACCCCGGCCTTGCGTTTGGGCGGCCCGCCATCGGGCATGATTCGGCTCGGCTGGACCACTTGGCTCAAGAGCGCACCGATGGCGCGTGATCCGGATCAATTGCTGGTTAACGCAACTGCCCGGTTGGGGTTGTAGCGACGGGTATGGCAATGGCGCTTAACTTCATCATCGTTCTTTCCCTTAAAGAATAATCCCATGGCAAACAGTCGCCCACCCGGCCCGCTTGGCACCTTTGTCGACAGCAGAAATGTCGATGACGGCACCCACTTCCGTGGCCAATCGCCGCTGCCCGGCCCGCTTGGTGCCTTTCCAGATCGGGGGCCGGGCCGCAATGGCCAGAGCAATCCCAATCTCAATCGTGGCCCAAGGGCACTGCCACCGATGCCACCGACCTCGGGCAGCGCGCCCGCCAGCACTGCGAAAAGCGTGGCCGACTGGTCACTCGAAGACAAATTTGGCGATGTCCTGAGCCGCACTGCGGCCAAACTGCCGGAAGGCCTGCGGGAAGAATTTGCCGCCCTGCTCACCGCCACCAATATCGCGATTATGGCTGGCACGCTGGCCTTGTGGGCCGCCTCGCACCTGATTGGCATTGGCGCAATTATCGACATCCTGCTCTTGGCGACCGGTGCCATTTTCTTTGGCATGGCGGTGTTTGATGTATTGGATGATTTGGTCGAATGCATCAACGGCACGGTTAAGGCCCAAACCATGGCTGAACTGGATCAGGCTGCTAGCCATTTGGCGCGTGTTATCTCCATTATTGGTGTGGCCGCCTTTATGGCCCTGCTGGCCAAGGTGGGGGCCAAGGTTCGGGGTAGCCCAAGCGGCCAAACTGGGGCCGGTGGCGCGGGTGGATCAGGTGGCTCAGGTGGATCAGGTGGCTCTGCTGGGTCTGGCGCAGCCCGGCCCAAGAGTGATGCTTCCAGCACTGGTAGCGCTGGCCAGAACAAAGGCGCGGCTGCGGCAAATGGGGATGCGGGGGCAGGCACGCCCGGCCAAGGCAAAGGTGCCGCCCCGGAACCGGCCACTGGCCAGGGTAAAAAAGCCTGTGCGTGTGTTACGGCAGGCCATCCGGTGGATGTCATCAACGGCAGCAAGGTGTTACTTGGCCCGGCAGAGCTTGATTTTTCTTTGGCGGCCCCCTTGCCGCTACAATGGCAACGCCAATACAGTTCCGATAACCCGATAGTTGGCTGGTTCGGTCAGGGCTGGAGTGGCCCGTTTTCACTGGCGCTGCAACTGTCGCAGCAACACATCACCTTGCTCGATGCGCAGCACCGGGAAATTACCTTCCCCTTGCTCGCGCCCGGCGAAGATTTTTATTCACGCCACGAACAAATTACCCTGTCGCGTATCAGTGTCACGGAATTTTTGCTGATCGACAAAGACGCGATCCGTAACCATTTTCATCTGCCCGGCCCACAGACCAACATCGCCCATTTGGTTAGCCAGAACGACCGAAATGGCAATCAAATTCGCATCGAATACGAGGGAACACAACCGAAGCGCATCATTGATGCTGCCGGGCGCACTCTGCAACTGAAATTTGATGCACGACAGCGTTTGCTGGCCGTGACTGAACTGCGCGAAGGGGAGGGCACATTGCCAAACCCGGTGGCGCTGGTGCAATACCAGTACAGCGAAGCCGGTGATCTGGTCAAGGTCATCAACCGCCTTGGCCAAACCACGCGGGAATTCGCCTACCAAAATCACATCATGGTCAAACATGCCCAGCCGGGCGGTTTGGTGTCGGAATACGAGTACACGGAAACGTCGCCCAAGGGCAAGGTTTTGATCAACCGCACCAACGACGGGCAAGTGTGGCGGTTTACCTATACCAACAAAAAGACCCTGGTGACTGACACGCTTGGGCGCAGGGAATATCACCTGTTTGATGAAAACCGGCGTTATACCGGCCACACCAACGCCATCGGGCAAAAATCGGTGCATGAACTGGATAGTTTTGGCAGCCTGCGTGAACTGCGAACCCCGGCTGGTGTGGTGCGCTATCAATACGACTACCGCAGCCGCGTTACCCGCATCGAACAGCCGGACGGCAGCCAAACCCAGATCAAATGGGACGATTTGGCAGAACAACCGGCAACGATTATCGATGCCATGGGCCATACCCGTCAGTTTCAGTATGATCAGCGCGCTAATCTGGTCGCCAGCACTGATGCACTGGGCCAGCGTACCGGTTATCGCTATGACGAACGCGGCTTGCCGATTGAAATCATCGATGCCAACGGGGCCAGCAAGCACCTGAAATACAACAAGGCCGGGCAATTAATTGAATATCGCGATTGCTCGAACCAAACCAGCCGCTATGAATACGATGAAAACGGCCATTTGCGCGCGACTATCGATGCGCTGGGCCAAGCCACGCGTTACCAGCATGACGCCACTGGCAAATTGTTGGCCGCCACTTATCCCGATGGCAGCAGCGAACGCTTTGAATACGATGCACTGGGGCGCTTGATTGGCCATGTCGATGCCAACGGCCACAGCACGCGCTATGCGCTTGACGCCGAAGGCCGGGTTTTGGCGCGCAGCAAGGCCATTGGCGGCAAGCTGCAATATCAGTACGATGGTGGCAAACGGTTGGTGCAACTGGTCAATGAGAACGGGGCGATTTATGCCTTTGGCTATGACCCACTGGATCGGCTGGTGCAGGAAACCGGCTTTGATGCGCGCACTACCCGCTATACGTATGATGCGGCGGGTCAGCCACAGAGCAAAACCGAACTTGGCATTACCGACCCGCACGCACCACTTGGCACGCCGGAACACACAATTGAAACCGTGTACCGGCGCGATGCCATGGGCCGATTGCTGGAAAAAACCGTCAGCGGCGGCAGCCCGGCGCAGAAACTTGCCGGGAACCTGACCACCCGCTACCAGTATGATGCCCTTGGCCGTTTGATAGAGGCCGAAAACGCCAGCGCCACGGTCAAGCTGCGCTACGATGCGATTGGGCAAATTATTGCCGAAACCAGCACGCCCATCAATGCTGCTGCTAGCACCGTGCGCCATCAATATGATCCGCTCGGTAATCGGATTCAAACCACCCTGCCTGATGGTCGGTTGCTGAACTATTTGCACTATGGTTCCGGCCACTTGCACCAAATCAATCTGGATGGCAAAGTCATCAGCGACATGGAGCGCGATGCTGCGCACCGGGAAATCAGCAGGACACAAGGCGCACTGACCAGCCAGTTCCAGTATGACCCAGTAGGCCGCCTGAAGGCACAACTGGCGCAGCTTGATCCCGCACGCAACACACTGGCAGGGCAGCGCGCCGCGTGGCAAGCGGGTGATGCGCCGGTGCTGGCGGGAGCAGGTGCGCAGGCACCCGAGGGCAGCGGCACGCAGGGCAGTACCATTGCCCGCCAGTATCAATACGACCCAAGCGGTAACCTTACCGCAGTTCTTGATCAGCGCCTTGGCACCACGAACTATCAATATGATCCCGTCGGGCGCATCCTGAGTGCCACCGCGCCCAATCTGGCCGAAACCTTTGCCTTCGATCCGGCGCATAACCTGCTTGATCCGGCTGCCAGCCAAGCAGAGGGCAGTGCTGGCTGCTTGGCCAACAACCAGATCACCGTGTTTGAAGACAAGCGCTACCGCTACGATCCGCACGGCAACCTGATCGACAAAAAGATTGCACGCCACACCCAGTTGCAACTGCGCTGGAATGCAGAACACCAGTTGGTCGAGTCGCAAACCACCCGCAACCTGCAACAACAAACGCCCACCACGCAGCAAACCGAATATGGCTATGACC